>Ga0209186_1000220_pt1 | contig 46160 bp, 33 predicted proteins | sample SidtaG_FD_187426 | JGI IMG/M metagenome (GOLD analysis project Ga0209186, IMG submission 187426) | Marine algal microbial communities from Sidmouth, United Kingdom - Sidmouth_Male2 metaG (SPAdes) (version 2) | ecosystem: Host-associated > Algae > Red algae > Unclassified | place: Sidmouth... | reverse complement strand
AGTTAAAGGAGGTAGATACATTGGTAGCAGAAGAATACCATGAAGAAATATAGGTATTAGCATTTGAGGTTCCAGGATAGTTAGAACCGACACTAGTAGCTTCGACCTTCACATTATCTCCATCAGGATCACTTCCTATTCCGAAGGTTACCGTAATATTCTGTCCAACAATTCCAGTAGAGGGCGCACTAATGGTTGGATTGTTGGGTGATTGATTGGGTGGTGTGTAATATACTGTAATCGGACCAACCCAACCCCACCCTCCATCACTAGATGTGTAATATGCATAAAAACTAATAGGAAAGTTGCTTAAAGAAAAATTATTTAAATTATAATTCAAAGAAGAAGAATAATCACCTGCATAAACAATATCTGAATCATAATTTTCATACGTTATGCCATTAATTACTGCATCAAGTCGCATAGTTCCACTAGATGAGAATGGAGTTCCATCTCCTTTACTTACATTAAAATAAAAGTTATTACCACTTGTATATGCTTGGGCATAAAGTAAACCACTTATATTCCAATGATTTTCGCCATTACTGGTACTTGATGGTGATATAGAATATTGAGCAAAAACGCAATATTGAATCAATAATAATATCACACTAATAGTAAAAAGCTTTTTCATACTTAAAAAATTAAAAATATTAGCTTGAAAGAGATGTAGCATAATTCCGAAGGTATATCTTATGGAATCATGTTACATCTCAATTAGCAAAAAATATTCTTTTGAATAAATAATAGGATTTACTTAATTACCTCAAATTTCCCACTAAACTCTTGCTGCCCACTTATCAACTTATAAGTATAAATACCATCAGCTAATTCATTAATAGGATAGTTGAAACGATAGTTACCTGCTTGTAAATCTTTAATCTTTTCTTCTTTAACCAATTGTCCTTTGATGTCAAAGAATTGTAGAAGTAGATCATTGGATTCTGTTAGATTGAATTCAAAGGTAATATCATTTTGGGCTGGATTCGGATAAACTTTGATACTACTGTTAGCAGGCATATCCTCTACTTTGAAACTTAGATCTATCTTCGTCAGTCCTAAATCAGCTTTAAATATCTCATCAATATCTAAAACTTGTCCATTCCAAGCAAAGACAAGCTTTTCATTGGCATTTATACCTTCGATTGCTTTAGTAGTTGGATCGTCTCCATAGATAGGGGTAGTCATAAGATAGCCTTCTTGTAATACTTGCAATTGTCCTACTTCTGTACCATCTATTGTTTGGATAGATATAGTTTCTCCTGTTGATAAATTACTTGTTCCATTATAGAAACTAAATACATTACTCGAATTAATACCTTCTCCATTTTTCCCATTTACTGCATTTTGAACATAGACCCAGTAACCAAATCCATTTTTTAGAGAGTTTAAAGTATTAAGAAATGTTAGTTCCTGATAAGGATCATAGAACTTTGCTCCATTTTCAAAACCTGTGACATAGAGTAAGTTATCATTTGCAATGAGATCACTAAAATAATCAGTAGGAATAGATGGATCATCAGGAGGGTAAGCAATGAGATTCCAACCTGCATCTAAATCTTTACGGAAGCTGTTTTCTAAACAACTACCACTTACTGTGAGTACATCATTATTTTGAACATATACCCAGTAACCGAAACCATCTTCTACTTCTTGTAGAGTGTTCAAAAAGTCCAACACTTGATTAGGATCGTAGAATTTTGCCCCATTATTAAAGCCTGTAACATAAAGTAGATTGCCTGCTTGCAAACTGTTAAATACTTCACTAATGTCTCTATTTTCAGGAGTAAGATCCAATGAAATTAAATTCCAGCCTGCATTAAGAGAGATGGATTGAGTACATTGAGTAGTTTCTATAGTTGAAGGAATGGCTACATAGCCTTCTGGTTGTAAACAAGATAATGTATCTATACTTTCATCTCCTAAACCGTCACCATCAATATCAAGATACCATACTTTTGGTGTTTGGCAGGGATAAATGAAAAAGTATATAGTATCTTGTTTCCCTCCATAGTTTAATATGGCGTGTGTTTCACCTTCACCAATAGCTAAAAAACGATTTGATGTTGTACTGTATTCAAGTATATTATTATTTGCAATTGAAACATCAATATTATTGTTATTATGTCCTATATTGCTAATAAATGTTTCATAAACAGCAGTAAACATAGGCACAGTAACATTGCCCACAAATGTTTCTGTCACTTTAGGTTCAGTATTAAAATCTAATAAAGTCTCATTAGGTACTATATTGATATTTACTATTTCACTATCATACGCAACACTATCACCATATTCATAATATGCCAATACTTCTATTTCCTGCAAATCAACATAATCTCCATCAATTTGTAAATCTATATTCATGATATTTTCAGGAAATTCATTAAAAGACCAGGTTTGGTTCTGTAGAAAAATTGAAACCTCATTTAATCCTACAATATCTTCTAAGAAAATACTCAATTGTAAAGATTCATTGACATCTACATTAGTTCCATTAGAAGGGCTTAATATGGATATACCATCATTGTTTGTAGATACCCCCTCAAAAAGATCATCAAAAGGGTTAGTCAATATACTTTTCTGAAGGTCATTATCGCCTGATGGTTTACCTCCTAAAGCTTTAGGATTCATGGGAACTGTTGTGGCAAATTTAGAACTTGTAAGTGGTGTGTGTAAGAGGTCAAATACTGCATTTCCTACATCTTGATTTTTGGTACAAACATATTTATTTGGTAAAATGAATAAATCATGGTGGAAAACATAGTCAAAAACCTCTACATGTGTAACATTTCGATCTTGATTGGCTAATTGACTTTCCACTGTAACAACAAAATCACTATCATCTAGGAATGTTACAACATCAATGGCTTTAAATAAATAATGAATAAACTTAACAGCTTTTAGAGCTTTACTAGCCTTTGGGTCATTCATTACATTTTCTAAATCTTCATAAGCCCAAGCAGGCAAACGTCTTTTGAGCCAAAATTTTATTTTTGTATGTAATTTAAGTAATTTAGTTACAAATACAGAACTATTTATAGTTGAAAAGGTTTTTTCAACTGCTGGAGGAACATCAAATTTTTCATTAATACTAATAGGTATAATGTCTCCTGCAATGAGGTGGTTTGGAATCGTTGTTGTTGGAAAATAGACTCCTCCTTCTGTTCTAAGATTTTTAGTAGCAGCCGTAGTTTGGAATTGTTTTACTTCATTAAATCCCCACAATACTTCCTTGTCTGTAAATTCAAAGAAGGCACTAAGGAATGATTCTGGATCTTCAATCATATCCTCCAAGTCTTTCATCATACCAGCTACATATTCTTCATCTGTATCGGCAATTAGATTATATACATCTTCATATCCTTGTGCAGATAGCTGTAGTAAAGTTGCAACAGTATTTGTTTTTGATGAGAGGTTTTCTAACAAATCAGCCCATTCAGAACCATTATGGGGAGTTTGTAAATCAATTAGTCTATTTACAAATCCTTTACCATAATTATTATAGTTATATAAATTATCTGAATTGGCTATATAGGCGGGTAAAGTTTCTGCCATTCTTAGCATACACCCTCCCATACTGTGGCAAACATAGTATACTTGATTGCAAGCATAACCTTTGTCTCTTATTAAATGAATAGTATGAGGAATAGACCCTCCAATTAAGCCATTTCCATTATTTTGAGGATTGTCTTTTTGTACGTTTTTTAATAGAAGGTCGGCATTAGACTCAAATGAAGCATTAGGACTCATATCAGGAGTGTATCTAACTAAAAAGCGTTCATCTTCTATAAAATTCACAATATTACTGCCACTACCAGGTATAGAACGAGTATGTACAAAATCATTCCAACTATCACTGCTCCCTCCTAAACCGTGTACCATCATTAAAGGTGGACGTACAACTTGGATTGTTTTGGTTCTTTCAATTTGAGTGCCATTTGATAAGCTAATTAAGAAGTTAGCATTTACAAATCTTACTGTCTTATTATGATAAAAATAGGAAGAACTATTGGAGAAATCATCTGGCGCTACATACCAGAAATTATACACATCTTTACCTACTTCAGAATCTAAAATATATGTTAGACTTGCAGCATTGGCTTCATCATTATAGGTGTTAATATCTGATTGAGTAACCATTAGTTTTCCTAATAAGTTAGGATTGTCTGCACCACCATCTACATCTTCTAAACTTACATAAACATTATCTACGTCAACATTATTAGGTGGGTCTATCTGTAAAATAATTCTACCAACACCATCTGCTGCCACACCTGCTGGTTCTGCTTTACTAGATGGTATCGCATAACTTTTATCCCACAAACATTTTACTAAAAAATCTTCATAAAGATTTTCTTGATAATAAAGGCATTCGCTATATGCTTCAAAAGTAGTATTGTTAGTGTTTTCAACTCTAAATCTGATAGAACCTTGTTCTGGAATACTAGTTGTTAAAGAAAAAACTTCAAAGACATTAGGCATCACAGAGGCTACAAAAGTTTCTAAAAACATCCATGATACTCCTTCATCAATACTATAATAAATATTATAGGCAGCTTCTCGATGTTCTCCAAAAGACTGGGGGTGTGCATTAGTAGTTGTTATGAAATCACTCCATTTAATTTCAAAATTTTCAGATTCTATTAATCTATCTTCTCCTAATGGTGAAATGATAGTTAAGTTACTTTCAATTTCTAAGTCAGGAACCATAAAAACTTGAGACGGAGAGGCGAGATTACTATTATTATCCCAAGCAAAAACATCATAATCTCCTGCAATCCAACTATTCCCATGTACTATTGAATAGGCAATTTCTCCATTAGCATCAGACATTATTTCAATCTCTATAATATCATTAGGACCTGTGATAAAAAGTGTAATGGGTGCATTAGGAAAGTAATTACCACCAGCTATATTGATAGAATTTGTTGCATCTAATACAGAATTGTCTAATACTAAAGTAGGTAAATTGGTAACACCTGCTTCTGAATTACCTACAATTAGTAAATTACTTACATCGCCTACTATACCTGAGAATGTTTCTTCTGGACTACTAAAAACAAATCCTGTCTTTGAAACTTGTATATCTCCTGACCAACATTTAGGTATTTCAACTTCAAAGTAGCCATTTGCATTTGTATAAATAAGTCCTAAATCTCCTAAGTCCAGTTCTGCGTTGCTAATAGGTATGCCATTCTGGTCAACAATTGTACCTGAGACTAAATAGTTATCTGTTATTTCAAAATCTTTAGAGGCAGTTAAACTCCATACCCCATTTTCATCCTGTGCTCTTGTAAGAATAGTATATATTCCATTTGGTAAATCACATACTTCTACAACCACAAAACTAGCGCATACATCGGCACTTGGTGTGAAATTGGTCACAGCCGTCCAATCTTGATAATTGGTTGTATTAGGTATCTGAAATTCAATGAGTGTAATCTCAGGAAGCTCATTTCCCGAAGAAATACCTGACATCTTTATAAACGTCCGACTCTGTAACAAACTCCAGTTGTCATTCGCATCTTGCGCTCTCACATAAATAGTATGAACACCATTGTCTAAGTCAGCCAAATCTGCTGTAAACTCCGCAAAAACATCAGTGCCATTTGGATTGTCCATAAAAGCAACGGACTCTCCTGCCCCAAAGCCCATATCCTCATCAATAAAATACTCCACATAGGTAATATCTGGCTTTTGCCCTGTACCACCTGTGGCAACACCTTTTATAAAAGTACGACTTTGCAACAAACTCCAGTTGCCATTGGTATCTCTTGCTCGTACATAAAGGGTATGTACGCCATTAGGCTCATCCGTGAGGTCTACAACGAAAGGCGCAATGACATCTGTAAGGTCTGTATTTGGATTAAAACTTACACTGGTTCCTGTACCAAATCCTGTATCATTATCTATAAAATACTCTACTCGATCAATTTCTGCTAAATTTCCACTTGAACCAACAGCAACACCTTTAATAAAGGTACGACTTTGCAACAAACTCCAATTCCCATTACTGTCTTGCGCTCTTACATATATTGTGTGTACACCATTATCAATAGTCGTTAAATCTGCGATAAAAGGAATTTCTAAATCTGTTCCACTTTGGTTTAAGACTTCTGTATTGTTGCCAAAACCTAAGTCTTCGTCTATAAAGTACTCTACCGAAACAATGTTTGGTAAATTGCCTGTTCCTCCTGTGGCAACGCCTTTGATAAAGGTACGGCTTTGTAACAAACTCCAATTGTTGTCGCTGTCTTTGGCTCGTACATAAATAGTATGAACGCCATTGTCTAAAATCGAAAGGGGTACATTAAATTCGGCTGTGACATCGCTGCCACCACTATAGCCACTAACTTGCTCCGCACTTCCAAAGCCTGGATCATTGTCAATAAAATACTCTATTTGGGTAATGGTCTGGGCGGATAGGGTGAGTGTCCCTAATAATAAAAATAGCCCTATAATGTGTCTTAATTTCATTTTATGATAGTTGAGGTTAATTAATTATTAGTACGAACTTTTACATTTACATTCAAATCTTGGCTGGTAGCCGTCGGTACACTAAAGAAATATATCTGCGGAATGGCTGGAATCCCTGATAATATATAAGGCTCACTCCCCCCAAATGCGCCACAATCTGTTTCATCTATCGCTGCATTATCGGCGGCGGTGCCATCTGCTACTTGATAATTGGCATCAAGACTGTTGGTAGTTTCTATAAATAAATCTGTTCCTACTCCTTCTTTGTTATTGTTGATATCTGTTAAGGCAGTAAATGAAATAGAAAAAATATTATTGAAAAAAGAATTTCCTAGGTTTACATTTGCGGAGGGTACTCCTGTTAAAAATATGTTGTTTTCGTATACAGTGTTATTCATATGTGCACCTCTTGTAAAAGTATTATATCTAACTATACCACTTCCTGAAGAATTTGAATAATTATATATATTGGCAACACTTGCAGAAGTTGTGAAAAGATTATTCGCAATCAGTAATCCATCACAAATACCATTTATTCCAATTGACGCATTTACACCAGTAACATATGATTCAATATAGTTTTGTAGTATGGCTACATTATTTGAACTATTTAAGCGTATCCCATTTATTCTATTTCTTTGAACAACAACATTGTTCGCATAAATATCTACAAAATCTATATCCAACCCACTCACATAAACCCCTTCTGCCATAATCACAATATCATCAAAAATAGCTCCTGTATTATTATACTGATTGCTATTTTCATTGACACCTAAAAAATAGCCTGGTCCATAAATAAGAACGGCTTTGTCAATGGTATCAGGTGGGGAAGATGCAATACTATAAGGTCCCGACGAGCCTTGTATCATAATAATGTCTCCTGCATTGGCAGCATCAATGGCATCTTTTAAATTATCATAATCCGCATCAAATGCAGTGTTATTGCTCACGGTAATGGTTTGTTGGGCATGTGCGGAGTAACTGCATATACAGAACAAACCGAGTATAAAGAATATTTTTTTCATTTTGTTAAGTGTTTTGATTAATTATTTGTGCGAACTTTAACCGTTCCATTAAGATTGTCTCCTGCAACATTGGTGGGAAGATGCAACTCATAAATGTAAGGAATACCAGAAATACCTGACAATATATAAGGGTCTTGTCCTGCAAACATTCCTACATCTGTAGGCGTAAATCCATCCTTCAATTGCCATTTACCATCATCGCTTCCTGTATTGACAAAAACATCTGCAAGAGCTCCTGCATTAGACACATTTCCTGTGCCACCGACTGTACTTTCATCGAAATCATCTAAAAATACATTGTTGGTATAATTATTATTTGAAGTGGAAGAAGTTGAGACAGCTCCTCCCAATATTACATTATTTGATACAACACTATTGAAAACAGACAATCTATATATTATAATGTTATATTGAATTATAGCTGATATAGAACTATAACCTCTAATAGACGGCATATTATTACCACCATATAAGTAATTATTTTGAATAAGGATATTATCTGAATTGTTAATATCTATTGCTCCAACAGCATTATAAATATTATAAGAATAAACATAATTTTGACCTAATATAAGAGTGTTGACATTCTGAATACTAACCGCTCTAATACGATTACGCTGTACAATACAATCATCTGCTTGGATATACAAAATACCCTCTATCTGCACACCACTAATAAATGTACCTGCACCATCAGAATGGATAACGACCTTACCCAATTTAGCAGGAGCAGTACTGGTAGCAGGTGGATTGGGATTGTCTCCCAAGTGGTAGCCTGGTCCATAAATGATAAGAGGCTTTTTAATGGTATCGTCTGTGCCATAGGCTGCACCTGCCCCCATCATCAAGATAATATCATTGGGACTCGCTGCATCGTGGGCTTCTTTAAAGGTCTCAAACCATACAGCATCACTGCTATTATTCGCAGGATTTTTACTGACGACAAAGGTATTTTGTGCCATACCATAAAGGCTGTTAAATAAAAAGATAAATGCTAATATTTTTTTCATAGTATAGAGTATTTTGTTATTGTATTTATTTTTTAGAAGGAGCGAACTGGGGGATGCTTCGTCGTGACGCAAAGTCCCGCTATCCGTTCTTATGGTGGCTGCTATTCAGACACACGGCTGTGTGTCTCAACCCCACACGCCACCATACCACTACTATCGGGGCTATATCGTTATGGTCAAAACGCAAAAGTATCTGAACCGACCAATCCACAAATTCTCCAATTTAATTATTTGTTTTGACCTTTACTTCTACATTTAGCCCTCCATCACCACTCGCTCCCGAAGGAGTCTTAAAATCATAAATAATAGGAACAGACGGCAAACCTGACAACACATAAGGCTCATCCCCACCAAACATACCACAATCCCCACCATCATCAGCCGCCCCCTTCGCAGGAGAATTTTCAGATAGTTGCCAACGAGCATCAGCGGCATATTGATTATCTGGATTGGTGGGATAGCCTACAAAAAGTGTATCAAAAGGTATATTCACTAAATTAGTATTGTTGTAAATATTCTTATTGCAAACTATAATATTATTGTCTATTGTATTATTTTGACTTGGGTAGGGCAAGAATACAGTACAACTATATGAATAGAATATTATATTATTCCTAATAATACTATTTTTCAAATCATCATAAATTCTACTAATAGTATTGTTTTCAATGAGAGCAGACATTTCACTACCAGCATTGTGAACAAGATAATCAATGAAATTATTAGTAATACTTATGTTTTGAGACTGAACTATCGAAACTGTAGAAACTATATAACTTTGATGCAAAATAATATTATCTACACTATCTAAAACTATACTATTTATATAGTTTCTTTGAAACATAATACTATTATCTTCTACATAAACACTGTTATTCACTTTCATTCCTGACAAATAAGCACCAGCACTTCCATCAACAAAATAGAGGTTATCAAAAGTAGCGGTGGTGGCTTCGTAGCCTTCTTGGTTATCGGGTGGACCGAAGTAGTTGCCTGGTCCGATGATGACGACGGCTTTGTCAATCGTATCGGTTCCATAGGAGGCTCCTGTGCCATCGACTAAGATAATGTCTCCTGCATTGGCAGCATTTACGGCATCTCCTAATGTCGTATAGTCCGCAGCAAAGGCGGTATTGTTACTAACTGTAAGCGTCTGTTGCGCTTGGTTGGCTTGAAAAGCCCATAGGGTGATTAAGAGTAAAAATAGTTTTTTCATTTTTTGAGTTTATGGGGTTTAGTTTAATTATTCGTTTTTACTTTGACTTCTACATTCATCCCACCATTATTCCCCGTATTAGGAGTTGTGAGGCTATAGATATTGGGAATACCAGGCAAACCAGAAAGCACATAAGGCGTATCTCCTCCAAACATACCACAGTCCGTACCACCAATTCCTGCACCAGTAGCAGGCGAGTCCTCTGCTAACTGCCACTGTCCATCGGTACTATTATTGGTCGCTCCTACAAAAAGGGTAGTAGCATCGACCTCGTACTGATTACCACTACCTCCTGTATTGGAGACAGTTCCTACAAAAATATTATTGGTAAAAGTACCTCCTGAGGCTAAAGAAATAGTTCCTAATTGGGTAAATATATTATTTTGAAATTGGACACTATTAATATAGTTAATCATATAACCTGCAATTACATTATTTCTAATTACTCCAAATAACTGACTATTACCATTAGGTGAATAAATACTAACAGTATTATATTTGCCAATATAATTATTTTTTAAAACAACACTTTTATTAGAACTATCTCGATAAATACCTCTAGTAATATAGGACTGTTCTATTGTAATAGCTTCACAATTACTGTACATGTAAATAGTATTTATCACTCTACATTTACTAATAGATATATCTGTTGCCTGTATGGATATTGAACTTGCTTCTATTCCAATAATATAACTATTATCAGCAGTAGCTTGTATAATTAAACCACCAAATAGAGCAGAGATGCTGTTCGCTTGTATATCTGTTGCCCCATTGTCTCCTAAGAAGTAGCCTGTTCCGACTACACCTACGGCTTTGCTGATGGTGTCATTCCCATAGTAGCCACCATGTACCATCAAAAGATCTCCTTCTTGTACTTGGGAGCTTGCACAAGCGGCGGCGATGGATGGAAAGTCTGCATCAAAACCTGTGTTGGGGCTGATGACCCAACGATTTTGGGCAATGGTGGTGAGTGTACTTGCTAAAAGTAATAAGTATAATAAAAATAATTTTTTCATTTTTGATTTGTTTCGTTGTTAATTTATGTGTTTCAAATGTGGGGAACTGATAGCATCTGTTCATTGTCTGTAATAGACTTTTTCAATTCCTGATGCGTATTAATTATTTGTCTTTACTTTGACTTCTACATTCATTCCTGCATTATTTCCCGTATTAGGAGTTGTAAGGCTATAAATATTGGGAATACCAGGCAATCCAGAAAGCACATAAGGCGTATCTCCTCCAAACATACCACAGTCCGTACCACCCATCCCTGCTCCCACAGCAGGCGAGTTCTCCGCTAACTGCCATTGTCCATCAGTACTATTATTGGTCGCTCCTACAAAAAGGGTATTTAAAGCTATACCTTGTTGATTACCACTACCTGTATCAGAAGCCAGCGTTGAAACAAAAATATTATTGGTAAAATACCCTCCTGTTGGCATACTAAAACTATTGGGGTAAGTAAAAATATTGTTTTGAAATTGAACATTATTTACTATACTCAAGAGTCCTCCAATCACACAATTTTTGACAATTCCATTAAAACTTCCACCAATAGTAGCAGAAGTACTACCAGATCGAAAGCTATAACTTGATGAAGCACCTATATAACTATTGTTTACATTTATATTTTTACTTGTACTATAAGCAAATAATGCTATCTGTATATAGCATTGTTCCACAGTTATTGTTTCACAAGTACTGTGCATAATAATATTGTTATTTGTTCGACATCTATTGATGGCTATATCTGTTCCATATATGTTTATATTAACTTGTACATCAACACCTATCACATAAATACTACTGACCATCTCTTCAATTTCTAAATTATCAAATTGAGCAGAGATAGTTGTTGCTTGTAAGTCTTCTATTCCATTCGTTCCTAAGAAATAACCTGTTCCAATAATATTAATAGATTTACTAATGGTATCATTACCATAAGTACCTCCATTCACTAATAAGATGTCTCCTGCTTGTACTTGGGAGCTTGCACAAGCGGCTGCGATGGATGGAAAGTCCGCAGCAAAATCTGTGGTAGGACTAACTGTCCATTGATTTTGGGCGGAGAGGGTAAGTGTGCAAATGAAAAGTATAAGATGAAATAAAAATAGTTTTTTCATTTTTGATTTGTTTTTATGGGTTTGTGTTTTTTTATAAGATTGTGTCTATAATGATATAGACTTGAAAGTTTTAAATTCTAATGTGGCTCAGTTACTGTACGTTCAGACTGTAACGACCTAGACCCGATAGTAGTGGTTGGATGATTGCGTTGGCGAAGCGTTGGCTTTTCACAGAATATATTGTGAAAAATGAAAGGCATCTTGGAGATGCCATCCATAAACGGATAGCGGGACCGTGCGTGACGACGGAGCAACTGACCGTTCTCTCCTTAAAAATTTAATTATTGGTACGGACTTTGACCTCGACAGGTAAACCGCCACTCTCTGGTGTTTGCATCGCAGGAGAACTTAGGAAATAAATCTCTGGATGGTCTGGAATCCCATAACTTACATAAGGATCATCTCCTCCATGCATACCTAAATCCTCCCCATTAATACCTGTACCAATAACAGGATTGGAAGGGTCATCAATTATAGCATGAGTAGTACCACTAACAAACACTGTTGACATATCAACATCTCCTGTATTGTTATAAATAGCAGGAACAGAACCTGAAGCCATATTGTAAGATATATTGGCGTTTAAACAGGTATTGCATTCATTTATAGAGCCTGTTTTAATGATATTGTTGTAGAAAATGATATTATCATTAGGTGATACAGTTTGTGTGAAAGTATTATTGTACACCAATAGTGTATGGTTATCAATAGTGTTAACCACTCTATCAAGATAATTATTTCTAATCACACAGTTTTCAACAGTATCTCTTACATAAACATCTCCGTGTATTCTATTTTTATTTATCTTGATGTTGCTAATACTATTCCAAGAAAGTCCAAAAGTCGTGCTGGCTCCAGTTCCATCAATATTTATTGAAGTATTATCTATAGGGAAATAACAATGTTCAATAAGAATATTACTTGTATAAATATCTATAGTATTAGCTTCAACTCCTTTAATTATACTACCTTCAGAACCTAAATAGAGGTTTATATTCCCAATTTCTGACTCCCACTCAGAACCTAAAATACTTGCATTGTAATCTTTTAAATATCCACCTCCCACAATGGTTAGTGTTTTAAGAATATCTGCACCTCCATAGGAGTTGGGGGAAGGCTGAATCATTAGGATGTCTCCGTTGTTCGCTCCATCTACCGCTTCTTGTAGTGTGGTGAAGTCGGCATATTGATTGGGATTGTTGTTTACAATCCAAGTGGTTTGGGCTGTGAGTATGTTACTTAAAATGAAAAGAAACAAAGAGAGGATTTTTATGATTTTCATTTTGGTGTTGTTTTTAAGGATTTAATTATTGGTACGGGCTTTGATTTCGACATTCATTCCACTATTACCATTGTTGATAGCGGGGGCATAAATGCTATAGATTTCGGGATGGTCTGGAATGCCTGATGGGATATAGGGATTGTCGCCTCCATACATACCGCAGTCCTCATCATTTTCTCCTCCACCTTTGGCGGGATTGGTTGGAGCATCTATCAGTTGCCAACGGGTATCGGCACTATAATCACCTATGTCAGAATAACCCACAAAAACGGTGGACATATCGACATTACCTACATTGTTGGCGACATTGGGCGCACCACCTGCACAAATATTGTTGTTGTAGGCATTGTTGTTTGTGCCTGAAATGGTGAAACCTGAGTTATACACTATATTATTGCTGTAGGTAATGCTATTTCCATTATTGAAACCATAAGCAATGATATTGTTGAATATATATACATTATAGGCATCATTGTCAGTACTATAAATAGAATTTATAAAGCAATTTTTAATTAAGGCAAAATTGGTATATGAAAAATATATACTACTATTCACATATGATTTTTCTAATATATTATTGCTAATCTCTACATCTGTACTCCCTATAATTTGATAATTAGCCATAAGAGAGCGAGTGACTAATGTATTACTTGCTTTTATATTTAAAGTAGATACATTTAATCCTTTTATAATAGTTCCATCTGCTTCTACTTCTAAATTACCAACCGTACTTTCCCATTGGCTGCCTGCTATTTCAGGATTGGTGGGTTTGAAGTAGCCTGCACCGATGATTTCAAGGGTTTTGTTGATGGTTGCATTTCCATAGGAAGTAGGAGAGGGTTGGAGCATAATGATGTCTCCTGTGTTGGCTGCATCAACGGCTTCTTGTAAGGTCGTGTAGCCTGTATTTTGTGTTGGGAGATTGCTCACTACATGTATGGTTTGAGCATTTATGGCTATGCTTATCAGGCAAAGCAATAAATAGAGGATTTTTATGGTTTTCATTTGGTTAGAGTTTAAGGAATGGTGAAAAAATAAGATGTACAACTCACCTTCAATATTTTCCAATCTATTTCGTTGAAAAGCCTCGTCGTAGCTCTGCTATGACTACGTTTTTCGCCTCATAGACTTGAAAAATCTTTTTGCTGAACTTGTACACTTTATTTTTAAACCATTCCTAAGGTTTAATTATTGGTACGAACTTTGACCTCTACAGGAAGCGTACCATTAGGAGTCGTTTTGACAGGCATAATGATGTCATAGACAGTAGGAATATTGGGGCTTCCTGATAGAGTATAAGAATCACTTCCTCCAAACATGCCACAGTCTTCGCCATTGAGTCCACCACCTTTCGCAGGATTAGAGCCATCATCAATCAATTGAAAACGGGCATCTAAGCTATAATCACCCTGTGTTGGATAACCGACAAATACGGTGGACATATCTACATTGGCTTGGTTGCCGTTGTCGGTGAGGAAATCTGTACTGGCGATGTTGTTTCGATAGATGTTGTTGTAGACAGGTGCTGTATGAGCATAATTTGAATACAATACAATAACATTGTTAGTGATATATGAATTGGACGCTCTTATAGCACCCCCAATTACATTTTGAGTTATGATGAGGGATTCATTTCCATTGCATCTAATGGCACCATAAGCACTGGAATTAGAAGTATTATAAACATAGTTGTTTGTAAAAATTACATTAGTGGCATTAGGATTGAGTTCAAAATATGAATATAACGTTCCTATATAATTACCTTGAACAATAACATTATTTAAAGGATTGGTTGAACAGTCCGTACAATTATCATTGACTAAAATAGCACCTGGATTGTTTTTAATGATGGTAATATCAGAGGTATTTACAAAGATTGATCCTCCACTCATCCCTGTTATATTACTTCCTTCGCTTCCATCCTCAAAATGAACTGAATTAATTTTTGCCGTTGATAAATTAGTGTAATTGTTTTCATTTTGTCCTATGTGATAGCCTGGTCCTTGTATGGTCAGCGGCTTTGTAATCCACAAATCACCATAAGAAGTTGTGGAACCGTGAAAGAGTAGGATGTCTCCTGCTTCGGCATTGTCATGCGCTTCTTGGGCAGTGGTATAGGTTGCAGGAAAATCGGCAGTGTTGCTAATGATGATGTAGTTTTGGCTATAGGTCGTTAAAGTAATTAATAGAAATGCTATAAAGAAGGTGATTTTTTTCATTTTTATTGGGGTTTTGATTATTTGAAAGGGACGATTTTATGGGACGAGAGGGACGTTGATAAGGGGCGATTTCTCATTATGTCCGTTTAGCTTAGTTCCGTTAATTATTAGTTTTTGCTTTGAGATTAACATTGAGTCCTGTGGGATCTGCATTCAAGGGTACGTTGAGTTCATAAATAATGGGCTGTGGGGGAAGTCCTGAAAGTATATAAGGATCATTGCCTCCAAAGATGCCACAGTCTATACCACCTTCTCCTGCACCAATGGCGAGGGAGTTGGGAGCTAATTGCCAACGTGCATCGAAGCTGTAATCACCTATTTCGGGATAGCCTATACAGACGGCTTCGGTTTCGTAGTCTATAAATTCATTTTCATCATAATGAAAGTTAGCAGTAGATGGAGCATCTTGTATTTTTATTAGATTATAAGAGATTGTATTATTCCGGTTATAATCAAATATGTCTGCATTTGTATCTAAAATAATATTATTTAGAATTGTTGAATTATAACAGATTGAACTAAGGTTATAAATTACATTATTTTTAACTGTAACAAAACTGTTATCTTGAATTTTTAAAAAGCGAAAAAAATTATTTGTTAGTATAACATTGTTACTATTAATAAAGTCGCTTGGATCAGTAGTAGCATAGAAATAACTATTTTTTACAAGAATATTATTAGAGGACTCTATATCCAAATCACTAACATAACATCTCTCTACTACGACATTATTCGTTCCAGTAATATTTATATCATTAGGAATGTAAAGTCCTATTAAATGACTTCCCTCTGAACCTTGAAACAATTGAATCAGACTAAATGTAGCTTCATTTTCATTTGACAGATTGACTCCGTTCTCTTGAACATGATACCCTGTTCCTATAATAGTGATGGGCTTAGATATATTCAGTTCCCCCCAATTCCCAGAATTGACTTTAAGGGTATCTCCATTAGAAGCTGCATCATAGGCATCGGAAAGATTATTGTAAGGATAAGCAGAACCGATGCCTACATGTAGGATGGCGGCTTGGGTGCTTATGGTAAAAAATAAGGATAAGATAAAAGTGATTTTTTTCATGATTTTTTAGTTGTTGGTCTTTGCTTTGAGATTGACATTGAGTCCAGCAGGGTCTGCATTTAAGGGTACGTTGAGTTCATAGATGATGGGCTGTGGGGGAAGTCCTGATAGGATATAGGGCGTTGCTCCACCATACATGCCACAGTCTCCTCCATCATCGGCTGCACCAATGGCGGGGGAGTTGGGAGCTAATTGCCAACGTGCGTCGGGACTGTAATCGCCTTGTTCGGGATAGCCTATGCAGACGGATTCGACTTCGTAATCTACGAAATAGTTGTTATTGTTGTCGGGGTTGGAGGTGGAGGGATTAGCTGTTGCTCTTATTATATTGTGGGAGATGGTGTTATTATTGCCAACACTGAATATAAAAGAAGAAGCATTTAAAATAATATTATTTAAGATGGTGGAATTGTAGGAAGCAGAAGAAAGTGCTTCGATTGTATTATTTTTGATTATGGCATAACTATCAGATTTAATTTTAAGATTATTGTAATAATTATTATTTAGTAAAATATTACTACTGTTCCTAACTTCTGAGAAAGCAGAACCAACATAATAATTATTTTCTACTATGACATTATCTGAATTTATTATATATATATAAGAAGCAGTACATCTCCTTACTCCAATATTACTTGTAAAATTTAGTACAATAGATGATAGACAATAAAGCCCTATTAATCTACTTCCTTCTGAACCTGCATATAGCCCAATGGAAGAAAATATAGCTCCATTATCATTTGCTGAATTAGTTTGATTTTCTTCTAAAAAGTAGCCTGTTCCTATAATAGTGATGGGCTTATATATACTCAGTCCTCCCCAATTCCCAGAATTGACTTTAAGCGTATCTCCATCAGAAGCTGCATCATAGGCATCAGAAAGATCATTGTAAGGATAAGCAGGACCGATACCAACATGGAGGATGGCTGCTTGGGTGCTTAGGGTAAAGAGTAAGGATAAGATAAAGGTGATTTTTTTCATGGTATTTAGTTATTGGTTTTGGCTTTGAGATTGACATTGAGTCCGTCAGAACTGGCATCTTGCGGAACATTGAGTTCATAAATGATGGGTAGGGCAGGTACGCCTGATAAGACATAAGGATGGTCACCTCCAAAAACGCCACAGTCTATACCACCTTCTCCTGCACCAATGGCGGGGGAGTTGGGAGCGAGTTGCCAACGTGCGTCGGGACTATGTGTGCCTTGTTCTGGATAGCCTACGAAGATATTAGCTGCATCTGCACCTGTGATATTGGAGGGTGTGGGTATGCTACTGTGGGTTGTGACAAAGACATTCTTTTCTACGATATTGGTAGCTCCTGATACATAATCATATAGGAAAATATTGTTTTTGAAGGTACAATAGTTGAAACCTATAACACCATTTTGACTTATAACACTACTATATGAAGGATCAATAAAAATGTTGTTACTAAACTCACAATTAGACCAATAATTGGATTGAGGAAAAACGTAGCAATTTGTATTACTACAGTTAGAATCATATTCAAAAATGCAGTTTTGAAATAAGACTTGTGTATTTAAAGCATTGCTAGTTATATTTCTTTCAATTAGACAATTTCGCACAATAACATTGGAGATGCCATTAATTCCCATATTATAAATATCGCATCTATCAACCACAATATTATCAACATTAATAGTGATATTTGACAAATCAAGTCCTGTAATAAAAGAACCTTGACTTCCTTCACTAAAAATGATCGAACCAATACTTGCAGAAAGTTGATTGGCATTGGCAATCTCATTTTCTTGTAGGTAATATCCAGGACCTTTGATTATTAGAGGTTTGGTCAAGGTAGCACTACCATAGCTTCCTCCTTGTTGAAGGAGTATAACATCATTAGGAGAGATGCTATCATGAGCTTCCTGTAAAGAACTAAAGTCATAGATGTCTCCTATTCCTACCGTCCAAGTCGTTTGGGCAAGAAGATAGACAGGGCATACGTATATGAGTATTAGAAAAAATACCATTTTTTTCATTTATATATATTTTTAGTTAATGATACTACCGTTGTTATCTGATGATTACTGTGTAAATCCAATTTTAATTTAATACCAATCAGATGTTTATGTATTGATTTATTTATCAACCCATAAAATGGGGGAAATTTTAAGTGTGTCTATATGCAAAATACAAATAGTTAATAACTTAACCAAACTATCCTAACGAAAACAGTAATCCTCCTGAGTTCTATCATGTAAAAAAGCCTTATATCAGGAGGATATAAGGCTTTTTACTTTTTATATTGAGCTGAAAGAATTTTTACATTATTCTATCTTGGTAAATCTGCCACTGTTACTAACTTTGTCAGTGCTAATTTGATAGTTATAGATGCCATCAGGCAAAGAAGATAGATTGTAATGGAAGGTATAGCGTCCTGCTGATTGTTTGCCCTCTTGGTATAAGGCTACCTTTTTGTGGTCTATTGTAAAGATTTGAATATCCAATTTATCGCTATCAAAAGGTAGCGTGACTTCTATCATTAATTCCTCTTTTACTGGATTAGGATAGACTTTTACGCCTATTTGAGCTTCTGTTGTGGTCAAAAGACTTTCCTTTACCATTAAGTCCACTTTATGCACCCCTAAATCTCCTGTAAATTTTATGGAATTGCCTATTACTTCATTTCTCCAAACAAAGATTAGTTCTTCATTGGCTTCTGATGTTGAAAAGTCTCCCAAACCGTTCTGACGAATACGGAGAAACAAGTATAAAAATCAAAAAAAAGCACTATTTAAAAACGGTTTTTTGAACAAAAAATAATGTCAAATAACATAGATTATGTTAAGTAAAAGAATTAAATACTAAAATATGGCGAGATTTATAATTTATTTACCACGTTTATCTTCATATAAAGTACTCGCTCCTCTACCAAGTATTTTTGAAGCATTGTTTATTCCGCCATATTCTAAACAAGCCCAATTTGCGAGGTCTTTATTGAAGCGATGAGAAATTTCTTTGTAGGTTTGTCCCTCAATGAAATATGAGTTTTGTGAAGAATCATTTTTTTTATCTTTCCATTTTTCAAACTCATCAATGGCTAAATTGAGAGATTTACTTTTTGTATTTCCTGCTATTAAAAAAGCTATTAGATAAGAAACAATTTTTTGTAAGTCTCGAAAATTTCCATACAATTGTTGTTTTAATAAATAAGTTTTAAGTTCCTTATTCCAAAAAATAGATGGAGCTTGTGCAAACGAAGCCATCTCCTTCCAAGCGTTTTGCCAATGAGCTTGTAAATCTTCTCTTGATTCTCTTAAAGGTGGAATTTCAACAATAAAGCGAGCAATTCTATTAAAAAAATCTCTATGTAATATTTCTCCTTTTAAAACTTCTACAGGTAAATTACTCGCTGTAACCAACTTAAATTTTGCAAAAGAAGGTTCGGTTGCTCCAACTGGATAAAATTGTCCTGTTTGTAAAACTTGCATCAACTGACGTTGTAAAGGCTTTTGTAAATCATGAATTTCATCTAAAAACAAAATACCTCCATTTTTAAATTGATCTAAAATGCCTTTCTTATCAGAACTAGCATCTGAAAAACTTCCTTTCTTATGCCCAAACAACTCGCTTCTCATTAAAGTGGGTAAAAATATTCCACAAGCTACCTCAGCACTGGGTAATTCAGGATTTTGTTCTATTATTAGATTTCTTACATAGGTGGATTTTCCAATTCCTCTTTCTCCCAATAAGAGCAAAGGAGCATCAGGAATGGCAGAAAATAAAGCGATTTTCCTTTCAGCTTCCTTTCTTTTATTAGATAATGTTTCATTAGGGTTAATTACAATAGTTTGCTTTCGGTTATAGCTTGATTTAAGGACTTGACTCAAATAGGTTTGAGGCTTGAATGCTATGCGACTTAACGTAGTTTTCTTTTTATCTTTTACAAACTGTGTGGACCAAAGCTTAGTATTTAATGGTAAAAAACCTGCTGAATTTAACATTAACCAAACCACATGCATTTGAGGTGTACCAGGCGAAACATTGATATTTATTTCAACATCAGTTTTGTCTTTAAATTTTTGCTCAAGAAACTCAATAAGTTTGTTATAGATTGATTGATAATCTGTTACATTTTTAATGGCTAACATCTTGTTATAGAAGATAGGTTTTTTATCAAGCAACTCTCCTACTCGTAAACAAGTTTTTATTCTCTTTTCTTCATCCGATTTATTATCTACATCTTTTAATAATATTGACAACTTTTTTTGTCGTAGAAATGCCTCTTTTTCTTTCAAACATTGATTAGATAAAGGACGGTTGTGAAGGTACCAGACCTCATCAATGATAATTTTTTCTTTCTTTTTCAATAGTTCGATAGCTTTTGCTGTTACTCCGAAACCACCATTGAAAGAATCCCAACTAAGATAAACCTGTTTGCTTTTTTTCACTTGTAATGTACATTTCTAAATTCTGAAATTCTTTAACCTGTAAAATGTCTATATATTTTTTCAAAGAGTCATCATCTATACTTGAGTGGTTTCTAAGAAGAATAGCAACAACTTTTACTTTTACTTCTTTTTTCTTTTGAATAGACTTTTTTTCATAAGTAATTTTAAATAGATTCTCTTCTAATCGTTTTTCATTCTTTATAGGATTTTTTAAAGCTATAAATTTAGCTGTCTTTTTTATACAAATCCTTTTTGCGGCAAAAACAATTGGTTTTTTAAATGTACCGAAAAAATCAGTAAAATCAGCTACTTTTTTTATATTCCTATTATTTTGTTTTTCTTCTTCTAAGCGTAACTTTTTCTTTTCTAATTTACCCTCTTTATTAAATTGCCAATAAGCATCTATATCTTTTATTGGATATTCGTGGTGGAAATGGTAAGGAAAACTCGCTTGCCAACTATCATAAATTAAGGCTAAGTCTATTATTTGGTTTTCTTTAAGAGATACACCTATCTCAAAACCTTGATCCATTCCATGTTTTTCAAAGTTAGCTGTAAAGATAAATCCCTTTTTATGATCTATAAGGATAGATTTTGCGTGAATCAAAGGATGACAAAATATATTTGCTCCATTTTCTAAAAGAAGAGAAAGATGATTATCAATTGTCTTTTTGCGAGTTCTACAAAAGATGGTTACAGCAACACCATTTTTCAATTTATTTAGGATGACTTTAGAAATTTCATGACTAATATCAAAACCAAAAGTAGAGAATTGAATTGATGTTTTAGCACTTTCAACAGCTTTGAGTATTGTTGTTTTTAAATTACTCAATGTAGTATCTGGTGAAGTAACTAAAATATTTTTAAGAATAGGTTTTTTGACTACTTTTACAGGCTTTATTTTTTCAAAAGTTTGGCTACTATTTTGTTCATCAGTAGTATGGTTCCAGAAATGATATACAAATAATTGGAATAGTTCATTAACTTGTATTGTATCTAATACAACAGCTAATTCAGGGTTTTCATAGAATGGTTTTTTGTTAAAATTGCCTGTAAATAAAAAACCTGTAGGATTTGATATAGGATCAATCAAAATAAACTTAGCATGGAGATTATTTGCTTGGCGATGAACAAAACGAAATTTGAATTTCTTATCAATCATTTCGACATATTCCTTTGCAATAAAGTCTTCTTCCTCTTCTAATAAGTTATCTAATCTACTTTCAGCAGAGTCCATAATATATACCTTTACCTTTTTTTTCTCTACAACATTTATAAGTGCATCAATGATTGTTGTATCTTGAATAAGGAAAGATTGTAAACAAATCATTCTTTTTGCGTTATGAATAGCCTCAATAATTTGTTTCATCAAGATACCCTTACTGCCACTTTCAAGGACTTGAAGTTGTTGATTTTCAGTACTCTTCCAATCTTGATTAGAGGAAATAAAGATATTTGTAAGTTTATTTTCATTCTCGAATTTTCTTTCAATGGTTATACTTGACATTTTACATTTTTTTACAGATTTCAAAATAATTAGGAGCGAAGGGTTTAGTGCTTTGTCGCAACGGAAAGTCCTGCTATCCGTTCTTATCATTTTGCCAAGCTCATATACGCCTTACAAAAAAACGATACCACTGCTATCAGGGCTATTTTGCGCTGTCTTAACAGTAGAAAAAGCATTGTCCTAAAACGATTTGCCTCTTAATAGATTATATATTCTTTCTTTAATAGTTAAGATAATCAATAGTTTCCAATTTTGATTTTATATAAAAATCCCTTTTCTCATGCATAAATTTGAGCATAGTACTTCGATTTAAGGAGTCTTTTAAAATAGAAGAATGGAGAATAAAATCCTTTGCTGTATTATTGGCAAATTTCATAAATATTTGATCATCCAAGAAATATTAGGTAATTCGTGATTTAATTAATTCTCTATGCCAATCATAGGCTTCTTGTTTTGTTTTAGGTAATATATTTACATTAGAAATGCTTGTATTATCAAAGAAAGTACTTCTAAATTGAGGCTTCTCTATTTCGAGATTCCTCTTTAATTGCAAATTATTTTTATTGAATTTATACTTCACTGCATCATATTCTTTCAAATAATTAGAGTTAAATTCATTGCTTAATATTTCTTCTCGTAGTCTCTTGTCAGGCACACCTCTTTCTATTCTCTCATAATCTTCTATTTTAATACGTAAACTTTGTTGATCTGCATCCAAACATAGATTCATTTTCTTTGTACCTTTTGGCAAATACTTTGACTCAATTTTATCTATTATAAAAGATTCTGGTCTTAAAGGAATAATACTACCATCTGCTAAGTATGCGATTTCTTTAGTTAGATATTTAAACTTTTCTTCTTCAATCCATTCATTTGGTACTTCTTTGATTTTAACAATTCTTTCAGGTATAAACTCATTTTCTTCTGCTATATAAATTTCAAGAATGCCTCTTCTTGATTCATAATACTCTTTTCTCTCTACTGCTTGTTGCCCTAATTCTGATAATAAGAAATTTTCTATTAACAAGGAATCTTCTTCTTCTGATATTTCGTATGTGTCTGAATCAAAATACATTGTATCAAAATATCCCATACCTACTAAACGTCTCAAAATATTTCTACAAGCAGGAATGCTTAATGGGTGCAATAGTTGTTGTTTCAACTCATCAGGAGTTATATATGTTTGTTCGGCAGCCAGTTGTAAAATAGCTAAAAAAGGCGCATTTTTCACTTTTACTTTGTAATCAGCCAATACTTGAACGACTTGTACTTTAAGTTTTTTGTATAGTTTCATCAATATTTTTTTCGGTTATCAAATTCATTTGCTAATTGTCTTAACGCTTCCAAGGGTGCATTTTTGGGTAGTTTTTTATTTCCAAAAAGAATCAGTTTATACCTTGCTCTTGTCAAAGCTACATTGAGTCTATTTGGACTATTGTAGAAAGCTCCTTTGGTGTTTTTCACAAAAGATAATAAAATTAAATCCGCCTCATCTCCTTGAAATTTATCTACGGTACAAAGGGTTAGCTCTATATTTTCAATAGAAAAGAATTTAGTTTTTCTATGTTGATTGCAAAATTTCCGAAGCATTTGCCTTAACTCATATTCTTGTTGTCGATAAAAAGTCAATACAGCTACTTCATAGTTGAGAATTCCTCCCTCTTTATCAATTTTAGGATGTATTTTAGCAAAATGGAGAAAGTCTGTTAATTCGCTCTTAATTTCTTTTACTTCTGTAGGGTTGATATTTTTATCTTTTTTTCTAAAAGTTTGATCGTTATTAAAAGACCAAATAACATCGGCTTCCTTTAATTTGTAGTTTTCCAAATAATTAGGTCTTTCATCAACAGTATTGGCTGTTTTAAGATTTTCATCATCATAAAAAAATCTTCGTGGAATTTCTGCAATCGTATCATTCATTCTATGTTGATAAGTCAATGACTGAAATTTTAATTTCTTAATTTGCCTAAATTGAGAGAAGCCTTTGTATAAAATGCTTTCTTGAGAATATCCATTCTTTGTTTTACTGTCCCCCACGCCTACCTGTAATAATTCCAGAATGGAGGGAAGGGCTACTCTACGGGTTTTTTCAACAGATTCTTGTAATACTTGTGGAACTAAATATGCTAATTCCTTTTTTATCTTTTCTCCATAGCTATTCTCTTTTGCCATTCGATATTGATACATTTGAGCCAATTTACTGCCTACTAATTCCCCCCAAGATTGCGCTTCTCTTTGTGAGAATTTATAGTTGTTTATCTTGAAATATTTCTTTCTATCCTTACCTCTAAATCTATGCAAATAGTTTTGTTTGTTTTTGAAACTTACATCTCTTACAGTATCTTCAAAAAACATTGATTTGACAAAAATGTGGTCTTTAAGTATATATTTGCATTTTTGGCTATTTTCACAAATAAGAATATCAACACTATTTATTTTAAATATGTTTATGGGAGTTGGCTCGAAGTTTTCAGTTAACTTGTAAACTTCCCCCCATTGTTCAAAATCTGATACATTATGTCTATCAGAAAACAAGATTTTCAAACTGTCTTCTTCCCAAAAAGAAGGATTTTCTATTTTCTTATACAATTCAAAACCTTCTAATATTTTGGATTTTTCGTTTTCTTCTCCTTTCATTAACTGTTCAATGCTTTCACTAATAAAATCATCCTCTACATAAGGAGATAGTTGCTTAACATCTCCAACCAAAATCCATTTTTTGGCGTAACGAGCAGGAACAATAAAATCAAGAAAAGTTACTTTAGAGCTTTCATCTACAATCATAACATCAAATAACTCTCCTAATGTCCCCTTTTTAATACTTGGATGTTGAAGAATACCTATCATTGTACCTCCTACAAGGTTAGCAGAGTTTAAAATAATGTCATCTATTACATAATCTTCTTTATTTTTATTGAGACTATTATAAAGTGTTTTTCTTGCCTTATTGTCTTGCCGATTTCTCAAAGATTGCCTTATTCCTTTTTTAGTGTTTTTGACAAAATCTTGTAAACGATAAGGCTCAACACTTTTTTTACGAATACTACCATTATTGGCTATTCTAATAGGAACAACTTTGCCTTCACAGTGTCTTTTATAAGAAGTAAGTATTCTGTGTATTACATTGTCAACTGCTACATGTGTTGCTGAAACCAACAAAACTCTTTTACCTCTTTCAATTAGTTGGATAATTAATTCTATAATAGCTGTTGTTTTTCCTGAACCAGGTGGACCTTCTAATAAAGCAAAATCTTTAGTACCTAATGCTTTTTCAACAAATTGCCTTTGTTCTCCTGTTCCATTAAAATTCAGATCAGACAAAATACTCCAATTTTCTACAGTTATATTTTCAAAAGAATTGCTGAAATAATTTCTACTTCTTCTGTATGAACGGTCAAATAATCGAAGTAATGCCTCTTGTTCAGGTTTAGGTCTACGCATTAATTCCAGAATAGCCTTTTCTTGCATCTTTAATTGATAATCATTGGCTTTGAAGTAAATAGTTTTTATTTCCTCATCTGTATCAAGAATAAGGTAGGATTCCTGTTCAACTCGCTTTAATATTTCTATCTTAAATTTTTCATCATTTTTATAATCACCAGATGGAATAGCAGAATAAACATATGAGATTTCTCTTTGAAATAGCTCATTCTCTACCCGTTGAGTTTTTTTACGACTTAGTTTTTCTAACTCAATGTAAAATCTCAACTCTTTTTTTATCTTCTTTTCCTGAGAACCTTTCTGACTTTTCACTTCTACTTCTACCTCTTCGGGTCTTAATGTTAAAGCAACCGTTCCTTGTTTTTGTACAACTTTACGACTTGTCTCTATAAATTCTTTATATTCTTTTAACGCTTCATAAACGCCACTAAGAACTTTGCCCTGTTCATAGTCATCTAGTTCAGAATCCAACAACACATTGGCTTTATATAAATTGGTTTTCCTTCCTTGTTTTTGATTATTCATAAATAGGGTTTTAGTTAAAGTTTAGCCCAATATCACTATACCGTGTAAAAGCTGTAATCAATTTGTTTTCTTTAACAACTAAAGTCAAGGTTTCTATCCCAGAATAATTCTCTATTTCGATATAACCTTGAACTATTGCCTTTTTGATGGCTGTTTTAGTGAGAATGTATTTACTATCATTATTTTTATGAATTTGTTTTCCTTTTGCCAAACATAGACTAATGAGATATGGATCAATTCTTCGCTCTCGTATTCTTTTAAGAAAGTGTTTCGTGCAGTAATGATTATAAATAGTTTCCACAAGTATTTTTGTTTTGTAATACTTAATTATAAGTCAATCTATATGCCAAAACATTAAAATTTTGATTATTAGTACTTTAAGTAAAATGGTTTTTGTTTTTTTATGTTATATCATAATTTTTATAGAATAATATACTTTTGCCATTATCCTGCTGTTATGAATCTTATGCACTTCTATTTTTTAAACGATAGTAACAACTATCGGTCAGCTAATTGTAACAAAAATAATTCAACGAATAGGGATAGGCACACTCTTGTACAAGGCACATCATCAAGTCCAACACAATCAATACTAAAATAAACATGAATATTCGCATCACCCTCTTCTACAACTTAAAAATTGGTGTGGTCTATCTATTCTAAAGTATAATCTCTGACCTTGTATTGCAAACAAAGACTTCAATTTAAAAACTCTTACAATAAAAAAGCCTCTTTGAAAAAATATTCAAAGAGGCTTCTATTTTGTGCTTAGTTACATTTCCTCATCTAAAAGGAAAGAGGCTTTACTAAGCATAATGTAAGACGTATATTGATACCATGAAAGGTTCATTAATGTTGTTGCGTTCCCAATATACGTCTTTCCATAATACCTTCCAAAAAAATATAGTATCTCCACCCAAAACCTATACAACAGGAAAAATAGGGGTCTACGAGAGGGTCTATCAAATTTTAGTAGACCCTCTAATAGACCCTTTGGTACACCCTCAAAGTTAGATTCAAATCTAACAGGTGTTATCCTCTACCATAAAACCTGACTTCAAATAAGAAATTATACAAAAATGACAACTTTCTACACTTTTTGTTGTCAAATTTGTATAATTTGATTTATATTGTGATAAAACATTCTGATGCGCTAATGTATATACTTGACACTCAAAACAACGTCTTAGTAGAGATGGAAATCGTGGAAGGAACGGTTAAGGATATGCCTTTTAAGAAAGATGGCTGGAACTTCAATGGAAGTCTGTAAGCAAAGAAAAAGGTACTGAAACCTACATCTTACGGATAAAATCAAATCCTTCGGAAGTGCAAGGTATTCTACACTTGAAAGTTCAAGAAGGTATGTTAATTATGAATCTGGTAGAAATTGCACTGCACAACATTGGACGAAAAAAAAAGCAATGTGATTATGTTGCAGGATGTTTGATTGCTTTTGCTTGTAGAGAGTCTTTTAAATTAGAAACGAACTATAAGGGATTTGTATCTTTTGAATCTAAGACTAAATTGATCGACTGGTATATGGAACATTACTATGCTCAAAGAATAGGCGATCAAAAGATGTTCATTGATGAAATTGGAGGTCAAAAATTAATTGATACCTATTTGAATAGAACTAAAACAGATAATCATGACGAAAAATAAAGATATAGAACTTCAAAATGGTGCTTTAACGAATCCTATGGCTACCAACTCACAGGAATTTAAAGATGTAAGAGCTTTTCTTGATAAACATATTGCTTCTTTAAGCAAGGATAGAAAGATAAACATAGAGCTTGTCAGCCTTAAAATTAAGATAGAGGATTACCTTAATGCTAATGATGGTGATATGATTACTGTTGGTGATTTTATTCGACTGTACCTTGAACGGTTAAACATCAAACAGAATGTATTAGCTAAGTATATTGGCATGCAACCTTCTAACTTTAGTAAGATTTTGTCTGGTAGTCGAAAGGTGAATTTTGAACTTTCCTTTATTCTTAGCCACATCTTTAGTTTAGATCCAAGAACTTGGATGATGATTCAAGTAAAGAATGATTACCTAAGATTAAAGAATGAAAAGGCAAAGGATTACCAACATTTTAAGTTAGAGGAACTCCAACGGCTACACCAATCTACATAGGATTAATAAGACTAAGTTTTAAGACAAACAGGTTTTTACATTGAAAAATTAATTAACTATAATTGCTTGTAAAGCAGATGTATAGAAAATTAGTTTCTACTCAAAAAAATCTTTATACTCCATTTTTAAGACAAATTTGTTGATATCATTAATATATTATACACCCTCCAGTTAAGGATGTTGTTTACTTCTGCTTAAATTCTACAAATTACTTTTGTTTGATTAAAAGGTGTAGTTCTTATACATCAAAAAATGTTACTCCTACCCTATCTAAAAGGTATGCTTCTATTCTTAGGATTCTAAAAAAAAAATCCTATCAAACTCAGAATTAGCCTGTATGTGAGCATTTGGCTACCAATTATGAATCAAAATCAATCTAATGTTTTATAATGTTTATGCATTCTTAAAGTTAAGATAGAGAATTACTTTATTCTATACCTTTCTGTATTTTTAGGTACATCTCATATCTTAACATAAGATATTGATTATCAGAATATTAAAGTAAATTTTGCGCTAGCTTGAAAAAATAATAGGTACTAGCGTTTTCTATCAATCTCTCAAATAGTGGGTGTACACTTAAAACTACTTTATATTATACCTTATTGTATTTTTGGGTATGTCCCTAATTATTACATAAAGCTTTGATTAATAATGTTTTAAGTGAAATTTTGCGCTAGCCTGACAAATTGATAGAGGCTAGCGTTTTCTTGTGGTCAATTTTAGATACAATCGTATAGAACTTATACTGCTTATCGTTTATCTTTTTACGAATTTGCTTTAGTTCAAAAAGCTCTTTAACTTTCATCAAACATTGATTACCACTCAACCACTCATTACCTGTTGCTGTCCTAACAATCTTGCTAAGGTCAGTTAAAGAGAAGGCTTTATGTTCAACCTTTACCTGATTAATAAGTTGCGAGATAGATTTTGATTTTTTCTCCTTCTTCTTACCCTTTTTCCTATCTAATCGAGTTTTCTTCCAAGTAAGTTTTTTCTTTTCATGTTTGACAGCTTCTGTGATGCTTTTATAATCCTTTACTCGTTCAATGGATTTACCTGATAATTTATTGGAGTTCTTTTCATCTTCTTGAAGTTCGAGTGATACAACAAGCCTGTTATTAAATAATTTAAAGTCTTTCTTATGTTTTATCAGAAGTTGAGGAATATCAGCGGCTGGTACTTCTTTATCTAATAATTGGAAGAATCTAAGAAGTGGTTTATCAAAGGCACTATTTTCTAAGAGTTCTATATGTTCTTTTATAAATTCTTGCGCTTCTTCTCCTATATCATTTTTATTGATAGGAGTAAAACTTTTAATTTTACGTTTTAAAGTTGATGATGAAGTGGTATGATAAACTGCTTCAAATAAAGCTGCTGAATAGTTGCAAAGTAGGTCATAAGCCTTTGTTTCTTGTTCTACTGATGCTTTCTTCTTTTCTTTCTTAATTGCGGCGGTTTCTTCATCTTCTATCAGCGTAATTTCTTCAATAGGCTTTATTTCATAATTCACATTGTAATATGCTATTCTGCTATAAAAATCTTCTAAGGTAGATTCTCGTTGTTGTCTGTTATATTCACATTTTAGCAGATAAAGAACATTGACACGATATTCTCCATGTAGGTTACTATAATAATAGTCCCGATGGTCATCCAAATGTTTGTTATAAGTTGTTGCTTCTCGTTCTTTGTTCTTATTGGCATTATTGGCTTTGGTTTGAGCATAGGCAATCATTTCTGAAAGTTCCTTAACAGTATCTTTTACAAAGATGCTTGATTCCTTATCTTTAGGTAGGGCATGATAAGAAAATACATTTAAAACCTCATTGATTTTTGTACCCTCTTGATTCTCTTGGTGGCGTGGTCTGGCTAAAAATTGATTAAAGGAATCTTCACATCTTTCATTCACAAGGTTGATTGAATCAATTTGTTGTTTGACTGATACTCCTGAATCAAACAATGATGTTGTACCAATAAAATCAGTTATTGCTTTTTGTATTCCTTCCTTTAGAATGTGTTGATAGTTCTCATTTCCTTCTTTATACTTTCGTTTTTTACTGGAATATATATCAAAATTCTTTCCTTTCTGCTGTGCTGATTGTTGCCATGTTTCTAACAAGGTGACATTATCCTTTTTTATAAGATGTGTCTGTTTTTCTGTATCTCCTACCCTGTCTACAATATGACTAAAAACATCTTTTTCTGTTCCTTTTGTATAGACCAGAGGTTGAATTATAACCTTTTGACTACGCTGTTGTACCGCTTCAATCAGTCTAAAATTAAAAGCATCATGTATGCCTGTTGTGAAGTGATATAAAGGAGTTGCACTCACCAAAAGAGTTCTTTTTGCAATAGACAGATATTCAAATACATCTAAGGTTGCTCCTGAACGATATTCTTGAGAATTTCGTAATTCCTGAAATTCATCAGGAATCAAAAATGAATCTGGAATAATGCTATCTATTTTATGAAGACTATTATAAGTTGTAATAAATACTTTTTCTGTGCTAAATAGTTCCTCTAAATTATGTTTTAAAGAACCCATAATAACCGTAACATTCAAACCAAATCTCTTCTTAAAATCCTCTTGTACTTGTTTGGCTATCGTAGTGGTAGGCACACAGATAATAGCATATTGACAATCAATTGCTTTTAAGAAGGCTTCATCTATTGCTAATTTTTGGCAGGCCCAACTTTTACCTGAACCTTTATCTGCTTTTAATATACAATTATCATAAGTCAAATAAGTCTTTAAACAATCATAACTATCATTTTCAATATACTTTCCTTTAATGTCTAATTTAAAGGCATTAAATGCTCCGATTGCAAATGGGTCATTCTCTCTTTTCTTAATGGCTGTTTTCGATTGTATTTCTATCTCAACTAACTCCTTGACAAATTCTGCTCCTTCCTTTTTCAATATATCACAAACATCATTTTCCTCTGTATAATCTGCTATATAGATGCAAGGGATTCCATAGACCTCGCTCATTTTTCTCATTGTCTTTAATCCTGTGGTATCATTATCAAGGAGACAGAAAGTATTTTTATACTTACCTTGAAGTTCTTTTACAAAGGATTCAGATGGGATTTGTGATTCACTATTTAAAGCAATGAAGTTGATAAGTGTATCTTTGAACAAAAAATTGAGGGCAATACAATCATTCTCACCTGCTACAAATACTAGTATATCACCACCCTTTTTTGCTTCATTCCATCCAAAAATATAATTTCCTTTACTTTGGATATAGCGAGTCTTGTAATCCTTATTGTATGGTTGTTTTATTTTTATATTTCCTTCTTCAATATTTTTAGGACTTGTGCAATAAGCAATACCTATATTTTTAGAGCTGAAATGTATCTTGTTTCTTGAATTAATCCATCTTAATGGACGTACTCCTATATTGTTTAGGAAATCAGAAGTAAGAGGTAGATTTGTTTTCTTTTTGAAGTATTGTAATGTATTTTGTCCTAAGCTATTTGTCCATTTTACAAGCTCATATTTGAAGGTCTTTTTTAGCCTTCTTCCGTCATTTGGTATAAAAGGAACATCATTTTTGTGTTGTGTCTTCTTTATAGGAGGTTCAACTTTATTAGAATCATCTTGTGATACGCCTTTCAGTTCTTGATTTGATCCCTCCGCAATAATTTGACAGGCAGCTACATAATCACAATTTGACAGTTGCATTACTGTTGAAATAAGACTACCACTTTCAACAATTTTGTCAGAAAAGCTATTGAGATATGGGATTCCTTTTTCTGTTATATATAAGGATAAGCCTCCTGCTTCTTTGAATCTCCAAGATTTACCTATCTTTCTCTTAGGGGTTAGTCCTAAGTTTGAAAGTATGTTAACTGCTTGGTTTAAAGAAGTATTCCGCAATAAAGAGTAAGAATCTATTTTGGGAATAGTGGATATAGTTGTCATTTTTGATAGTTTTAAACCATCAAAAAGTCAAAAAGGTGGAGAAATGAACTTGGACGGATTTTTATGTTTATTTAGAAATGATAAAAAATAAATTATAATTTTCTTAAAAGTCTTTTTGATGCCCTATATTGGCTATATTTTGCCTCATATAATCAAAAAAATCTTTGGTAAATCTTTATAATTTGCATATTTATGGAATTATAATCATTTTTATATTTCAAAAATTAATAAAAACTAAATCTTTTTTGCTTATTATACAATTATAAATTAAGTTTGTAAAACGTAAACCTAATTTATAAATATAAAAAAAATGAACAACTGTATTAAATTTAATTTTTTGAAATGTCTAGTAGCAAAAAATTTGTAATAAATAAAATACATTGTTGTTGTGATTCCGAGTCCAAAAGTTAGCCCTTTTGGACTTTTTTTTTGGTCTTGTTATGTAAAATAAATTTTGATTAAGACTAAAAAAGTTAAATTTTAGCCTCAAACACCACACATTTTTATGTGGGTTTTAATACGTCTTTTTTTACTAAGGAGACTAGATAATCTGATATTGTTTGATTCCTTTCTTTAGCTCCTTTTCTAATCATTTGTTTTTCTTTGTTTCTTACTCTTAAATTCACTCTATTGTCTTTAGGTTCACCTATAATAGGTCGCCCTGCTTTTTTATTATTTTGCATCTTCTATAAAATTTTAGTTATACATATCTAATCTGTACTCCCGAAATTACTTAAAGACATTTTATAAAGCAAATTTTTCATCATAAAACTAGAATTTTATTTATGAGATTCCATATTTAAGTATCAAAAGTAACAACTTTATTGAAAAATAAGAAAATATTTTAGCAAAAAAACAATACATAAATCTTTGACACAAAGATTGATACATGATGCAATTAAATTTTAATAGCACTTTGTTAATAATAGTATTTTTTATCTCATACTGTTTATCAAGTCATTCCTTCTACCCTGCTTGGCTCAACTTTGGGGACACAATTTTGGATTAGAACGGCGGAGCAAATGGTGGCGGTAGTTGCTGATTTGTACCCCACAAGTAACATAGGTAAATTAAGATGCCCCAAACTATGAGATTGGCGAATGTTATAATGTGATTGTTCATTTGGATTTTTTTCTGTGTATAAAAACGGTTAAGAGCTTGGCGCATGTTGGCTCTTATTGTGTGGCGAGTGCTAAACAGACAAGAACCAAACAAATAGTGATCTGCCCAATGGTGGCAGGTGTACAAGTCATTGCTAAGATTATCATAAGGTGATTATTTTTGTTGAGTTAGATAAATTGGTTTTATGTGGAAACTCCTCTCCTACCCTAGCAATATGTAGAAAAAGGCTATTATGATGATGATTGGAATGATGATTCCGTTTATAAATTTGGTTAGTGTGTTGGTTTGTGGTCTGATTGTCAGGAGTGATGGAATCAGGACAAAAACCAATATGAAAAGGAATAAAGCTATCATAACACTTTGTTTTTAAGGTTCTTTAAATGGGTTTTGTATAGCTTGGCTCTTTCCTGTGGTGTGATGTATGGATGCTGTTCTTTGTCTTTGATGGAGTTGAAAAACCACTCTCCTACCCTGTTTGCTTCTGTTACTTTATCTCCTTGTTTTGCAATTCGTTTTTGATAAATATTGAGTTGATTGAGAATTTCTGTATTACTCCACACTTTGACATCTTGTTTTTCTTCTATATGGTCTGTTTTAACAGGTTTTTCTGGCTGTTTGAAGCCTATTGTTTGTCTATCTTGTTTATTCTGTTTTCCTGTTTGTTTTGACGCTGTTTTACGGGCTTGTTTGTTACTGTCAGCATCCGCAGAAGTTCGAGTTCTTTTATAGGGTGGTTGTACTACTATTGAGGGTTTTTGTGCTGTTGCTGTTGGTAGAGTGGGGGAGTTGCTTGGGAGATTGGGTGGTGGATTGTCTATGAAAATCGTACTTACTCCATTCTTGTAGTACATATCATTCAGCATTGTTACCTCATTCTTCGCTCGATATTCAAATCTGTGGACATCGTAGGTATTGAGTAGGATGAAAAGTTCTACAAGAATAGTAATGAAAATGAGAGCGTACCATAGTGGAATACTCTCAATATTTCGGCTGATGAAGAATTGATTGATGCCAAAGCTTGATGATGTAATAGATATTGTGGAGAATATAATTGCCAATATCACAAGTCTTTGAGAAATCAGTCCATTAATGAATTTGATGTTGAAGAAGGTTTGCAATGTTGCATGTTGTCCGTATTCACAAAAGATGAGAATGAGGATAGTGATGAGCGATATGATAATGAAGATACCTTTACTCAGACCTAAACTCGCTAAATAAAAGACAAAGGAGCAGGCAAAGATAAGGCTCACTAAGTGTAGGAATACAAGTGAGTAACGGCTAAAGTTGTAAACAGGTAGTTCTGTAATCGAAACAGGTCTATCTCGCTTTTTTTGATAGGCTTCGATGATCTGTTTTTTTGCGGTTTGGGAATCGCTAAAAGCGTTTACGAAACTGCGGATGTGTTCCGTGAAATTGATGTTGTTGGCAATGGGATTGCCTTTGTTCTTTTTTTGTGACAACATAGAAATTATTTTTTGAGTAAATAAAATACAAAACCCAACGAATATGGGTTCTATGTTGTCACACGTAGAGAAAGAATCAAATTACTTTTGAAGGTAAGAATAATCTTTAACCATATAAGCTGGGCTATATCTATGGCACTGAATTAAAGTACCTCAAATTCCAATATGTAGAGTAAAATAAAAGTAAATGAACCTTCTATTCTACGTGTGACATCGCAAATTTAAGTAAAAATTTGGAAACAATTATAGTGTGGAGTAGGAGAGGTGTAGATTTTGCTGTTATAAGCCGTTAAAAACGCTTGTTTCTTGATTTTTTTAATAAAATGATGGCAACCTGTGCTTTTGAGAAGAAAGTGGCTTAATTCGCTTTAAATGGTTCTGTTAGTGAAATGAAAGTTCTGGATTAAATTATTTAGTTTCTTTCACTTGGATAAGTTGAAAGAGGGAGAGACCATCCAAAATAGCCTTGATAGAAATGGTATGGCAAAATAGTTTAAGTAGTTTGTGTGGTTTGAGTTGTTTAAGTAGTTGCGGTTCTTTCTCACTTTGTAGTGGTTGCTTTTGCCATAAGAATGGATAGCAAGACTTTCCGTAACGACGAAGCACTGAACCTTTCGCTCCAAAAGAAAAAATCAAAAGTGTATATATTAAATAAGTGGTGTCAAAGTGATACCATTATGATACCTTATTGATACCATCAAGTTTTGACTACAGCAAAATGTCTTTATCTTCGCATAGGCAAAACAGCCATAATGACACCATTTTGATACCATAATGATACCACTATGATAATAACTATTGGAGGGATTAAAGGAGGAACTGGAAAATCTACTATTGCGGTAAACTTAGCTTGTTACTTAGCAGAACAGAAAAAGAAGAAGGTTCTCCTGATAGATGCAGATGACCAAGCGACGACCACAGACTTCACCAATATGAGGGCGAATACAAAAGAGGATACGGGATTTACTTGTGTTCAGCTTCAACAGGAGACGGTCAGGACTCAAGTAAACAAGCTATATGAGAACTACGATTTTGTTGTGATTGACACGGGTGGTAGAGATACAACAAGCCAAAGGGCGGCACTCACCATATCAAATATTCTAATTTTGCCGTTTGCGCCCCGTTCCTTTGACGTATGGACGCTTGACCAAGCAAGTGACCTGATTGGTCAGGTTGCTGTTATTAACCCGAATTTGAGCGCCTTAGCGTTCTTAAATCGTGCCGATCCACAAAGTAGGGGTACAGACAATGGTGCAGCAAGGGATGCTATTGAGAAATATGACAATATTAAGTTCGTAGATGCTCCTGTCGGAAATCGTAAGGCAATAGGAGATAGTACGGCGTTGGGATTGAGTATTTTTGAACATAAACCAAAAAATAAAAAGGCTCTTGAAGAAATGACTGTTTTGTTTGATAAGGTGTTAAAATGATGCCATTTGTTTGAATGTTATACATCGTATCAATTTTAGTGGTATCATTTTGATACCATAATGATACCAGAAATTTTAATAATTACCTAGTGGTATCACTTTGATACCATAATGATACCAGAAAACCAAATAATTATTTAGTGGTATCATTTTGATACCGTAATGATACCACAAATCTTAATAATTACCTAGTGGTATCACTTTGATACCATAATGATACCATAATGATACCATAATGATACCATAATGATACCATAATGATACCATAAATCCAAATAATTATTTAGTGGTATCACTTTGATACCATAATGATACCGAAATCTTGATAATTATTTTAGTGGTATCATTTTGATACCGTAATGATACCACAAATCCAAATAATTACTTAGTGGTATCACTTTGATACCATAATGATACCGAAGTCTTGATAATTATTTTAGTGGTATCATTTTGATACCATAATGATACCGAAATCTTGATAATTATTTTAGTGGTATCACTTTGATACCGTAATGATACCACAAATCTTAATAATTACTTAGTGGTATCATTTTGATACCATAATGATATTAAAAATACAATTTGTTACTTGTGGTATCGTTTTGATACCGTAATGACACCAAAATCCAAATAATTACTTAGTGGTATCATTTTGATACCATAATGACACCAAAATATACTTAATTTCTTATGGTATCACTTTGATACCATAATGACACCAAAATGATACCATTATGACAAAGAGCTTTGATAAACCAAAGAAACGACAAACCAAGATTGATGAAGATAAAATACGAGATTTTATTGAAGGAGGAGGAGATCCGCCAAAACAAAAAAATAAACCTCAGAAGAAGAAAAAGGTACAAACTAAAAAAACAGAAAATATGAAGGAAATAAGATTACGTGTTGATGGGGGACTGATTGAGGGGTTGGATAAAATGCTGAATCAAAATATTGCTAAGATTTCCCGAAATACTTGGATTGTACAGGCAATTGCGGAAAAATTGGAGAGGGATAAATAATTTTTGATTTTTTAGGACGGGTAGAGTAAGTGCTTCGTCGTGACGGATGGTCCCGCTGTCCATTCTTATCGTGGTATCTTGCCATGCACAAGAGACACACGTTCGTGTGCCTCTACATGCCCAACGCTTCTATACCACGATACCATTACCATCGGGCGTAGGTGGTTGTGTGTTATCCTTTGATGGACGGTGGAGTTTGTGGCACATTTTTTAAGAAAGCTGATAAACTTGATACCAGTAAAAAAAAGATTCAGGACTTGACTTCTTTAGTTTGTTGAGTTTTGTAACAAAAGGTGTTTGAATAATCCATTCTCTCATATCTATCTCTGGAGAATAACGTTGGAATTCATTAGCTTGGTTTTTTAAAAGCATTGCCAAATAAGCTGCTTTGGCAGTACAAACAATCGCTCTTTCAATGTGGAATGGTTCTGAAAATATAAAGTTCCTGATGTTTTTGATGCCTTTTTGTAACTCATCAAAATCTCCTGTTCCATATTTTCCTCTGGTAGAGATAAGCAAAGATGTCTCAAAAATATCATTTAGAATATCTATAGAAGTTAATTCCTTCAAATGTCTATTGGCTAATTCCTTTGCACCAATGGTTGTGAAAACATCATAGATCCTTTCAATATCAGACATTTCATCAAAAAGGTTGGCAATATCATACAATTGTTTGATAATCTCAATCTCTTTGCCTTTATGATAAGGGATGCCTGTCGTCATTGGAGCAAAAGCAGTTAATTTATCTCCCAATAATCCATCAATTGTGGGAACAATTACAGAAGTCATTTCTTCTTCTTGTATTAAGAAAGGAGAATCAATGGTTTGTGATTGTAACTTGTTTTCGTAGGTATAGTCCGTATACACAATATCAAGAAGAATATACTCTGTATCTGATATGGTCTTGGTGAGTGGTGTATAATGGAATTTAAAATGTTGTTTTTTAATAGAAGTATGGCTTTTTCTGACATTCTCCTCAAAACTGATAAAATCAGATTGCTCCACAATACGCTCTAGTATATCTTCTAAATTGGCAGGTTGAGTAGGTAGAATTATATCTATATCAATGGAAAGTCTTTTGGGTTCAGAAAGCAATAGCAAGAGAGCTGTTCCTCCTTTAAATATAAAGTCAAGATTATTCAACTTTAATAATTCAAGAAGTGACAAAGCTCTAATAACCTTTTCGATTAGAATCTTGTCAGCTTTCTTATAACGTTGTACAAGAGTCTCAAGCCATTGTATGGATAGGGATTCCTTAGCAATCATAGATGCTGTAATTGTTGTTTAACTTCTTTGGTTCGATGTCTCCTTCCAGCATACCGGAGCATCTGGGGCTTATTCAGGCTATATTTTTCAAAAGCATTTTGGTAGATATTTTTAAGTTCCTGTCCTTGAAAAGAACCAAAAATATCATCACATAGCAAATCTACCAAGATTTTTTCCAATGGAGCAGTTGTCACATCATTAATGGATAGGGTAGGAGCTTGAGAAATAAGCGGTTTGATAATGATGGTTTCTTTATCATTAATTGCATATTTATCTAATAAATCTACAGATGGATTGAGAAAAACACTTCTTTGTTTCTCCTTCAAAAAATAAAATACCGCTTCAGTTGCTTCTTTATCAACTTCAATAATCGTAAAGAATCGTCCTATTTGATGCTGCATAAACCCATTGAGCCACTTTGTATGCCATAGGCAGATGTCTACATATGGGAATGCATGAATAATCTCTTGATATAAAACAGTAATTTCTTCTGTGTAAGGAGTGAAGTACTTTTGTTTCTTTAAAGAGTAAGAACCTCTGGCTATTTTGTAAATTACTTCTAACTCTTTTAATTGATGAATACGCCAGTCAATGGTACTTCTTTTTATCTCAGATTCAAACTGTTTATAAAAAGCAATGACATCCTTTACTGTGAAAGTAGGTTGGCATTTAAAAGCATCAATAAGGGTGTTGGTATGTAAAGATGGTTGAGTGATAGGCTTTTTTTCTTCAAAGATAATAAAAGTTCTAAGATTTGTCAATTTTTATTATAAAGTGACGAATCTTAGTATTTGGAGCGAAAGGTTTGGTGCTTCGTCGTGATGTATGGTCTCGCTATACGCTACTATACCAAAAGGCTATTTGGGCAGACACATGGGTCTGCCCCTACAAGCCAACGCTGCTTTTGGTATAACGCTACTATCGAGGCTATTTGGGGCTGTCTAAACGCTATTGGACTTTTCTTAATTTCCAATGTGTCTATCATTATTTCAAAATGACTTTTATTTGTCCTGACAAAATAGTATGCAATCTTATTGATAGTTATTATTATTAGTATGGTTAGTATTATACTAACTATACTAATTGTAAATTTATAATGTTTGTTTTGATAGGTAGGAGAGAGGGTTTGTCTCTTTTTTATGGTGTTGAGACTGTGAAAAATAGCCCCGATAGTAGTGAAAATACCAATGTGTTTAGCCATAAAGTTTTGCGGGGCTTGGGATTGTAGCGGATAGCGGGACTTTCCGTCACGACGGAGCTGCTGACCTTTCGCTCCAAATAAAAAAACTATCTATTTGACTTTTACTTGTCCATTCATAAGCATTGGTAATAGCCAGTCTCTTAGTTCTGATAGTTTTTGGTTTTCTTCAATATTGCTTAGGATTTTCTTGTAAAATGGGATTTGCATTTGATTATATCTATCTTCTAATTGGTTATTAGATTTTATTAGTGGTAATTGGTCAAGTTGGTTTCCACTAATATTTGGCTGTGCTGCACCTCCTGCTACCTGAAATATTTTTTGACGAAAAAAATTTTGTCGCATTGAATTAATCAAAAATGGTAATCTCTTTATCGGATTATTGCCAAGATTATACAAGCCTACTCTTTGATTTATGTAAATTGATTTTTCTGTTTGTGGGATAATTCCGAATTTACCTATAGTAGCACCTGTCATTGCGATAACTAAATCTCCTTGTTGACTTTTAAATTTTGAAGCTGATTTTGTATTATTTTCTGATACATATGATAAATCATTTAAATTAAGTGTATAGTCTTCATTAATATTTTTTATTTTTAATACAGGAGAGCCATTTTCTGTCCACCATGATGATTTAAAAGCATAGCCTGAATTAACATTAGCATAGTTACCAAATGTATTTACAGTCCAATCTTGAGGAATCTCTCTTTTCAATATATCATTATAAATCATTTTACCACCAGAAGACTTATAAGGTTTTCCTTTTTCAGGCTCAAAGTGATATGGGTGGGATTCATTTAGCCAAATCACAATGAATCTTTATCATCTGGATATAATTTTCAAATTTCTTGTATCCTCTTGCAACTCTTTTCATAATTTGTACATTATTATTAAATGCCTCAGAAATAGAATTATCCATTCCAGTTTTAACAGCGTTAATAATTCCATCAAAATGTTTGTTGAGTGTTTGTGCCAAAGTATACATTTTTTTATCTTTAAATTCGGTTGCCATTTCTTGTACTTGTCCAATCCAAAAATCTAAATAAATAGCCGCTTCCTCTACCTTTTCATAAGTCCACAACTGAGCAAATCTATTCTTGTGCTGATGAAAGCGATCTAATTGTGGAAGTTGATCTAAAACCTCTGACATTTGTTCATACTCTTTAGCATTCAATTGTTCTACCGGTTTTATGATAGCCCATTTGGGGAGTCTTTCTCCTAATAGTCTTCCCTGTTTCTTACGAAATTCATCAAAACATCTATTAACTAACTGACTCACATGGAATTTATCAAAACTTATGTCAGCTTGTGAAAAATAAAATTGAGAGCCACAAATAAAAGAAGGAGACATATCAATACTTATATCTGTAATCTGGTTTGGTTCTAATCCTTTAGATAACGCATTTTCTACAAAGAACTCTATTGTTTTAGCACCTTTACCTTCCTGAATATCAAGTAGTTGTCCTGTGTCTCCATCTATAAAATTTGTTACATAATCGTGTCCTTTTTTTCGAGAAGTCTCATCTATATTTAATTTTTTGACTTGCTTAAACTCATCACTTTCTTTACTTACCTCTTTGATTAAAGTTGCTAAAGGCTTTAAGTTATCTTCTTGTTGCTGTTGTTCTCTAATCTCTAAAGGTTCGTAGTAATTTAATAAGGTTTGTATTCTTTGAGGATATTCCTTAACTTGTTTTGCTACTCTTGCTACACATCCATGAAGTTGGAGTAAGCCCAAAACTAATTGTTCAAATAAAAGAGTAAAACCACTATTAGGTCTTGACCAAGGAACTTGTAGCGTTTCTATATAACTGTCCTTGCCATTATTATATTTGAATTTTGGTACTTCACAGTGAATATAACTAGGATACTGAAATAAATCTAAATGTCGCCAAGTTCGTTTTTCTACATCATGTCTTACACCTTTTATCGACAAACTATTCTGTGGATGGTAATCTTGACTCACTTTAATATAGATGTGAATTGATTCTGTCTCTTCTAATTTATGCTCTACCTTTGTTATTTGATACGGATAAGTTAGACCTAATAATTGTCCAAAAAAAATTGATAAGTTCATTTTGTAAAGATACTTTTTTGTATCTTTATTTATAAATCTTATTTTATCCCACCTAAATCACTTTGAGCCCATTTTTTCTTCCACCAATTTCTGTCTGATTTTTTTATCAATTCCTGTTTGTGCAGTAATAAAGCCCGTAGGTACAACAATAGCTGCCTTGCCTTTATCACTTAAAGAGTACATAATGTGCTGAATGAATAGTGTATAGATTGCCATTTTATCTTTGGCTTTCTTCGGTACATTTGGAATACCTGCAAAAAGGCGGTCATTGTTTTCTTTGGTATCTATATCGTCTCTCCAATCTGAAAAGTCTAATTTAAAAGGAGGATTTGAAACGATAAAGTCAAATTTTTGAAGTTGGTTTTTTTTGTCCTTGTGGTGTGGTTCTAAGATGGTATTGCCTTGAATGATATTTTGGATGGAATGTACTAAGTTGTTTAAAATTAGATTTAATCGAAGTAGACTTGAAGACTTTTGTGAAATATCTTGAGAATAGATACTGCATTTGTCTTCACCAATGGCATGTGCCAGATTCATCAACAATGTTCCTGATCCCGCAGATGGATCATAGCAAGTGACGTTCTTGACAGGTTCAGTTACTAATATGGCTGCCATAATTTTTGCTACAGCATGCGGTGTATAGTACTCGGCATATTTACCACCACCATCTTTGTTGTAGTCTTTGATAAGATACTCAAAAATCGTCGCAAAGAAATCGTATTTTTCATTGAAGATATTCTCAAAACTAAAATCCACCAATTTGTTGATGAGTGCTTTACAAAAAGGATCTCTTTCATTAGTATCTGTAATGAATGTACTGATATTATCAAATAAGGTGACTCTTGCACCACCGCCTGTTTTTACCGCAAAAATATCATTGTTGGTGATGGCGATGTCTCGTAAAGTATCGTCAAAGAGCTTGGCAAATTCATCCTCATTTTGTCGAGCAAATAAAGTAGAGATGAAATGTTCAGGCTTTAGTTTAGCGGTATTTGGACCTAATTGGAGCAGAAGCATTTCATAATCATCATCACTAAGGTCTGTAAGTTGCTCTTCCCAGTTTTCTACATCGTATTGTTTGTCAATCTCTTTTATCTGATAAGCAAATTTATCATTCATAAACTTATAGAGAAAAACTTGCGTGATGATTTTAAACTCATTGCCATCATTGCCCAATCCATAATTGGCACAGATACCTTTGAGATTATCTATGAGTTCTTTGGTCTTTTTTTCAAAATCAATGGTTGTATTCATATTGTTCTACCTTCAAATTCGTTTATATATTCCTGCACAATCAGATTATTGATGTATTTAGAAGATTCTGGATTGAGTGGAATATTGTTTTTGAGTTTAAATTGTTCAATGACAATTCTAATCATTTCTTTATCAAAATAACTCTCATTTTCTAAGAGTTTGGTATTTTTTAAAACGCTTTCATCCGCTTTGTTTTTGATGTCCATTAAAGCGGATTGAATCTTACTGTCCTTGTCAGAGATATTTCCTTTTTCTTTTATTCTTTTGTGTACCCTTGTAAACTTGGGATCATATTCATATTTTGCTTTGAGTCGGTTATTTTCTTGATTTAGCGTCTTTATCTTTTCATAAATCTTGTTCAATGTACCAATATTTTCTTTCATATCTTCTTGAGAGACCTCATTAAGTTTTTTGCTTTTGAAGAGTCGCTCCAATTCCTCGTATAAAGTTACAAATTTTGGACACTTTTTGTCCATATTGCTCGCCATCGCCTCTCTTGTCTTTCTCAAAGTAGTTTTGAGTTGATCCGTCAAAATTAACTCTTCTTCGGATATTTTGGTAAAACGAAAGATAACATCCTCTAAAGCTACATTGAGCAAATTAACCGAATCTATATTGGTTTCAATCGCCTCTTTTGTTCGCAATAAAGCAAGTCGATTCTCTGCCTCAATATATAGCCGATTGAATTGTTTAAAGTCAATTTTGTCTAACAACTCATAATGCCCATACAATCGAATCAGATTGTACAAGCTTTTTATCGTGCTTAATGCTTTGACAATAGATTGCATTTTTTTTCTATCGTCAATTTCGCTAACTTGTTGTGAGAAGATTTCTTTATTCTTTGTATCAAATGACCAAAGAATTTCTTTTAGCTCTTCAATTTCCGTTTCAATCTCCTCTTTAGACTTGAACATATTAGAGTATCGCTCCATTTCATCCTCCCCATATTCCGCTTGTAATTCATTAAAATAAGCTGCATTGGTGGCATCAAACTCTTGTCGAATGTCCGCAAAATCCACCACATAACCATATCTAAAGTCCTTGTAGGTTCTGTTTACCCTCGTTAGCGTTTGTAATAAGTTGTGTTTTTTGATTACCCGCCCAATGTACAACTTTTTTAGTCTTGGCGCATCAAAACCTGTCAGTAACATATTGAATACAAAGAGCAAATCAACCTTACCATCTTTGAAATCCTCAACAACCTTCTTGCGAGTGTCTTTATCGCCAACATCGTGAAGAATTAAGGCAGCAGATTTGACCTTTCGTTTTTGTTCTTGCTTTGCCCTGTAGCTGATATTAGCATCTTCCGCAGCCTTGCGTATCTCAATGGTATTGGAGGCTATGGTCGCATAAGGATTGTTAGCATACTTTTGGTTGAATATCTTAAACATCGTTTTGGCTTGATCCGAGCTATCACAAACGACCATTCCGCCTATGGTCGCCTCATTGTGCATCAAACGATTGTTTTCTAAATCATTGGTGATGTAGTCTAACATTGGTTCAACAAAAATGGGATGAGCGTACAGCTCTTTTTTCTTGATGTCACCTTGAAGGAGTTCTATCTGACCTAAAGCTTCCGCCAAAATCATCTTATAGGTAGTTTCGATTTCCTCTCTGATTAGTTTTAAGGTATATCCGTCCGCAATGGACATATTGTAGTAGTATTTGTGGATATAGTCCCCAAATAAGTCTTTAGAATAAAAATCAGTACTAATCAAAGGCGTACCCGTCAAACCTATCTTGATGGCATTGGGATCAGATTGTTGTAAATTGGCTAAAAAGCTACCTTTAGGATTGTAGCTTCGGTGTACCTCATCTAAGAAGAAAATTCGTTGAATCTTGATACTGTAGTCCATTTTTTGAACGACATTGGTATCATCCTTGAATTTCTGAATATTGACTACTGTAATTTCGGGCTTACCAGAAAGATTGTGTACAGCCGTTATCTTTTTAAATTCTATAGCAAATTTTTGTTTTGAATCAACGGTATTTACCTTTAAGCCTCTTGCCGTAAATTCTCGTTTTGCTTGTATCAATAAATCAATTCTATCTACAATAAAGTAGAATTTAGGAATGACTTTCTTTTTTTGAAAATAATCAGTTAGATATTGCACATTGTAAAATGCTAATGCCGTTTTTCCACTACCTTGAGTATGCCATATAATGCCTTTTTTGATTCCTTCGTTTAGTTTGCGCTTGATAGCTTTGGTCGCAAATATTTGAGGGTAGCGCATGATGTGCTTTTGTAATCCACCCTTTTCCTTAACATAGACAATGGCATATTGGAGAATGAATTTTAGTCGATCCTTACTACAAAGAGACGTTAAGATTCTGTTGGTTGGTCTATCTGGGTCTTTATTGGTTAGGAATTCATCTGAATGTTTTATTACATTCAGGTTGTTATCCTTTAAAATAAAGTTTTCCATTTCATCATCTTCAGGACTTAGCAATTCGGATAAGTTTAAATCCTCTTCCTCTCTAAAGTAGTTGAATATACAGTTATGATAAGAAGGTGAAGCATAAAATGCACCTTGTATTGGGTCGATGCCATCAGGGTCGTATTCCATATTGTTAGAGAACACCATGAATTGAGTAATATTGGCGAATTTATGGAATTTCTTGTTTTGAAATCGCTTTTGGTCAATCCGTTCTTTTTCTTCTATAACTCCATTCCGATTGTTGGGTTTTTTGACCTCTATAAAAACCAAAGGCATTCCATTGATAAGAAGAATGATGTCGGGTCTAAATTCGTCCTCACCATTTTTGTAGGTCAATTCAGTACAGACATGGAATAGATTGTTGTCAAAATTTTCGGTACTGTCCGATTAAAGTATGATTTTGTATCTTAGTGTCAAAATTTCAAAATCTATGCTAAGTACCGAAGATTTTAACTTACTAAAATCACATCAATATTGTGATAACCCATCTTGTACTCA
>Ga0209186_1000217_pt1 | contig 46532 bp, 24 predicted proteins | sample SidtaG_FD_187426 | JGI IMG/M metagenome (GOLD analysis project Ga0209186, IMG submission 187426) | Marine algal microbial communities from Sidmouth, United Kingdom - Sidmouth_Male2 metaG (SPAdes) (version 2) | ecosystem: Host-associated > Algae > Red algae > Unclassified | place: Sidmouth... | reverse complement strand
TTATTTTCTAAAACTTTTTCCCCTCCATAGTTTTGTATGTAGAACTCAACAGCAGCAGAAACAAAGTCATCTTGTGTCTTATGTACTTCCTTAAATGTTGAATAAAGTGCTACTTTCATAGCATCTCTTACTGCTTCAGGAATAGTAGCTGTTACTCTCACATAGTTTTTATCAGGTTCTTTTGTGCTAGGACGTCCTTGCTTTTTCTTAGGTAAAGACTTTGCTTCTTCTTTAACAGGTTTTGATTTCTTTGGTTTTTCAGGTGTTTGAACAGTCTTAGATTTTACCTTATTGATTTTACCAAAACCAGTACTAAATCCTTTTTTCTTCTCTGTCATAATTCAATAAAATTAATTGTTTCTCATTGTTCTTTTGTGGGCATTATATTGTATCTAAGGAATGGCATCATTCTTTAAGAGGAAGCAGTCACAAAATAAATACTTCTTTAAGTACCACTAAAAAAAACATCAAAAATAAAGGTGTTTTGTTGTAATTAAAAATATAAATATGGATTTTTCTTAAATGTAAGAAAAAAACTTCTATTTAAGAAATAAGTCTGTCATCTTTTTGAAAAGAGATTTTTTGATAGACAATCGGAACGCCGAATCGGACAAAAATGAAGACATAGCGAGCTATGGCGATGTTTTTTAACACAGTATATCAGAAAATATCGACTCGGACTGGCGACCCAGCTACAATACGGAAATTATTTTTTATCATTATTAAGGAGTACTTGTAATAAAATCGAAGACTTCGGCACCCAATTTACTTATTTCATCTTGTGCTTTTTGATCACTAGTCTTAAAAATTGTCTCATGTTGGAGATGGTAACGAGTAAATTCTACTCTTTGCCCAATTTCTGTATCAAAAACTTTGACTCCTTGTTTGTTGAGTTCTTTCCGAATTTCTACACTAAAAGAGCTTCCTTTTATATTCATATTAATAATAATTCCAAACTTTAGGAAAGGATTAACACTAATCGCTTCCAATACCAAATCAATGGTACGGTGAATAGCCAAATAATCGTTAACGGAGGGCTTGGTTGGAATCAAGATGCAGTCACTGATAGAAAAGATGGGGCGCACATCCTCAAAAATATAAGGAGGGGTATCAATAATGATTAAATCATAATCTTCTCTCTTACGCAAATCCGTAATGTCTTCTAACTCATTATAGTCTAATAAGTGAACACCGCCTAAAATTTTACCCGTACTGTCACCAAAAGAGGCGAAAATATCCGTAATGGTGCCCTGTTCATCAATATCAACGATTGCACATTTGTCTCCTTGTGTATTAAAGTATTCTGATAGGGTTAAGCTCAACATACTTTTTCCGACACCTCCTTTCTGATGGGAAATACAAATGATTACAGGTTCTTTTGCCATAGCAGCTTGATTGTAAGTATTAAATGTTGTTGTAATAGTAGTATGATTTAGCATCTGATAAGTAATGTTGTAGAAATAAATATGTATTCTTTCGCAAAGAGATTTAAGGCAAAAAACGTAGGCATGGCTATGACGAGGCTTTTTAACGAAATATATCGCAGCTAAAAATGAATATTTATTTTTATAGCATTACTAAAGATGGTATACAGCAGTTTTAACTTAATAAATAGTCATTTTGGTTAAATGTTTTTTTATCAGACAATCGAATCCCGAAATGGGCAAAAAACGTAGACATAGCTAGCTATGAAAAGGCTTTTAACGAAGTAGGATAAAAAGATAATTCCTAAATGGGTAATTCATTATTCTAAGTTGCCTATAATTAAGTAATGGTTAAGAAACAAGTTCCCGATTTTTGACAAAGAGATTTTTTGATAGACAAGCGGAACGCTGAAGCGGACAAAAACGTAGGGATAGCAGAGCTATGACGAGGTTTTTTAACGCAGTATATCGGAAAATATCGCATCGGACTGGCGACCCAGCCAAAATAAGGAGGTTATTTTTTTATCATTACTAAATACATAAAATAAAGTTGAAGCTTGCTTGGTGGTGTCTCAATAGAAGTAGTATAGTGGTCAGTTCTTTAGGTATAATTAATATACCAAGCCAAGACAAGAACTACCAAGATAGAGAGGACACAGTAAAACCATTCTCTTAAAAAATATTTTTAAAAGATACGAAGGCTGAAGTCTAAGTTAGAGCGACAAAGATTATTCAGCTATAGTAGTGTCGTGACTAAATCAAGTACTTAATACTTGATTGAAATGATACATTTTAAGTAGTAAAGTTACTATTTTTAACTAAGAATTTAAGTATCTTACTTAAATAACTTTACCTTTTGAGTACTAAAAGTACATTTTTTTTTGACCTAATGCAAATTAAATCATTTAAATCATTAAAAAAATAAAATGTTTAAATCAATAAAAATATTATTAGTCTTTTTTGTATTTGTTTTATTGAATCGAAACAGAAATATATTTCAATTATGTTTGATATTTTTATTCTTTATAACGCAAAAATAAAAATATAATAGTTTTTTTGTATATAAAAACATGGCTAAAATTGGAGTTTCACCACAAGTTAAATATTGGTTGTCTTTTTTAGTTGATTTTGTTTTATGTTTAATTTACTGTAAATTAGGTTTTTACAGTATGTCGTTTTTTGTATTTATGTAGTAAGTATATTGTAGCAATATATTTTCAAGCTCGTGGAAAACATTTTTTAATTTTTGAGGTAGCTATAAAAGCAATCTCTGCTATTTTGAAAAATGTATTATGTAAAAATATTACTTGCTAAATGCTTTGGAAAAGTACTAAGAAACGTTTAACTTTGATTAGATAATTTTGTCAGGCTAAATGACAAAAAGGCTATAACCACAAAATTGATTGAAGGAGTGATCCAAATTATCATTCCCAAACAACACTACAATCTAAATAAGTACTAACCTTCCTAAAATAGACCCGATAGTAGCGGTTAGAAGAAAAGTAAGGCTTTTGCAGAATGTATTGCAAAAAATGCGCTGGCTTCTTCTATGAGCGGATAGCGGGACCCTGCGTTATAAAGAAGTACTTGCCGTTCTCTCCTTATAGAGATTATAAGAAAAACATCAATCCTTAACCTCAACTATGACTTACCTCAGCAATGAACTAAATGATTTAAAAGCCTATCAAGAACAATTGAAGGGGCGAATGGCATTGCTTAGAGATGAACTCAATGCTTTACATACGATGAATGAGGATATTGCCTCGCTTGCTCGGGTAAGAAGGGTATTGGTCATTATTGTCGAAAATCTTCAGAAACTGTACGTCAAAATTCCGTTGGGTAATAACTTATTGAGTATTTTGCCTCAATTAGAAAAAACGGGCAAGCTTCCTAAGCAGATTATTCCTGTAATGGAACGTTTGAATACCTTAACAATGTACACTGACGAAATTAATTTGTTAGAGAATCGTAGTGAGATTATGATCAATGCGTTGTCTGATGCTTCTACTTTGATGGAATGGTATCTGGTTACTTACCAATTTGAGAAAGCTAAAAACGGATCTGTTCCCAATGATATAAAAGAAATTGACCATTCTTTTAGGGATATACTCCAAAAGGAATTTAATGTAAGAGTCGCTAAGGAGGAAAACAAAGAAAAAAAGGCACTCAAAACAATTAAGGTAGAACCTTCTGTTTTTGATGTAGTACCCACCACAAAACCAACATCAAGAATAACATCGCCTATAATACCAACTCCATCTACAAAAACAACACCCACACAAAAAATAGAGCAAACTGTCGTAAACCCAGCTAATGAGGTGCAATTGATTCCTTATCGTAAAGGACATCTTTGGGGTTTTTTAGATCAAAATAAAAAAATCGTCATTGAAGCAAAATATACGTCTGTTGAGCCATTTATAGAGGAACTGACGGCTGTTGGACTTAAAGGAAAATTTGGATTTATCAATCAACAAGGAGAAGTGGTTGTTCCATTTCAATATGATGCTGCGGGTGTTTTTAAAAGGGGATTGGCTATTGTACGAAGGGGAGATAAATGGGGCTTTGTCAATAAAACAGGGGAGGAAACAGTGCCAACAGAATTTGAAACAACCCAATATGGTTCGGCAGGTTTCGCCATTTTTAAACAAAACGACAAATGGGGCTTTATCAATAAATATGGTAAAGTAGCCATTGAAGCAAAGTACCAATATGTCTATCCTTTTTCTGATAGTTTGGCAGCAGTGATGAATAGTGAGGGAAAATGTGGCTATATCAATCGTTACGATGAACTAATCATCGTGATGATGTACGATTATGGTGGGCCGTTTAGAAGCGGATTGGCTGTTGTCGAATTATTTGGCAAAAGAGGCTTTATCAACAAATCAGGACGTACCCTCATTCCGCTGGATTACGAAAAGGCCAACGATTTTAGAAGCGGATTGGCGGCAGTCAAACAAAATGGCAGATGGGGCTTTATCAACAAAGCAGGAGCGACGGTTATTGGCTTCAAATACAATTATGCCTTTTCTTTCTACGCTCAATTGGCATTGGTCCAAAAAAACAATTCTTGGGGCTACATCAACCGAGAAGGGGAGGAAGTCATCTCATGCATCTACAAAAACGCAGAATCCTTCTCAGAAGAACTCGCTGCCGTTCAATTAGACGACAAATGGGGCTATATCGACCCAGCAGGAAAATTAGTGATGCCGTTTGAATACGACTATGCAGGCAGTTTTTCCAATGGACTCGCTTATATCATCAAAAACAACGGTAAATCTAAGGGATATATTGATAAGAATGGTACAGAGTATTTTGTGGATTAGTGTTTGTTAGTGCCGTAGTTGTTGGTGCTGTAGTGCCATAGTTGTAGAGAACCACAGCACAAAAAACACAACTTAGTTTGTTAGTGCCATAGTTGTAGAGAACCACAAAAACTACTTAAAGTATTCCATCCGCAATTTCACTTCATCATCAGGTTTTAAATAAGACCCCGACGACTTTCGCAAAATCACATAATCCTGCTCATTGGCATCAATATTAAAATAATAATAGTTATTGCGATTTACAATTTTGGGAACGACCAAATACTCATATCCTTCATGTTCCCACTTTCTGCCAAAGAAATACTTATTGGTTAAGCCAAAATAGCCCACTTCATATTCCTCATCCCCCAACGTAATTTCCTTCAAATCATCGTGGCGAAATAGCTTAAATTCTCCATCTTGAAAAAAGTGAACATAAGCCGACGCCGAAGTATTGTATTCATTACGCAAATCCATCGGTTGTACATAGCCAACTCCCTGATACACATCGCCCTTTCTGGTAAGCAACGTAATCTTCTTCCATTGCAATTTTTTCATTGGATCAGGATTATTATAAAGGTCGATTAAATACAAAATCACCCCAAAATCCCGACTTTCATACTTTCCTGTAGCCTTCGCCGACGCCATAAAATAAGGTCTATCGCTCATCAACGGTTCTAACTGACTAATCTTTTTAATGGTTTTCGTTCCCAACGTTTCATGTTGCGCCACCATCACATACTGCTCCAATTCCTTATAATTCTCACTGATAATCTTAGAATTGTCATAAAGCATCAACTTCCCTTTTCGCACAATACGCAACAAATCGTCATAAGCATCCACCCACACAAAGTCCGTCGTATCAGGACGAGCCGTTACATATGCCTCACCGCCATAGATTTCCAAACTCCGAAACATCGGCACATCAATCTTCTTAGGCTTCCCCACCTCACTATCCTCGACAATATAATACGGCAAGCCCGTTTTAGACGATTTATACTGGAACGACCCCGTAATATGGAGATCCGTCTTCAACTCCGCTTTCCCAAAATGCTCCTGATAAGACACCTTATCCTGCCCCACAAGTGACAACATCGCCAAACAAACCACCATCAAATAAACAATAAAATACTTCATTCCATCAATTTTTTCACAAAAATAATATTTTTTAGGAGAGAACGGAAAGAGCTTCGTCGTAAAGCATGCTCCCGCTATCCGCTACTATGCCACCCTCGCAAATTTTTTCAGCCTTTCTTCAGCATAACGCTACTATCGGGTCTATCTTGGAAGGACAGAACCGAAAAAAAAACTTATATGGACTTATAAAAAAACTTATATCAACTTATATGGTTCCGGTAAGCCCAAGCCAATTTTTCATCATACCGATTCTTCCGATAATCCCGTCCATTATAGCCCGACGCAAATTTAGCCCAATTTTTGTTACGCAAATGCCCAACCAAACGACGATTTTCAATAAAAGCCATAAAAGCCTTTAAATGTTCAAATTCCGATACATACTGATCCTTCACAAAAGCCTGCACACTTGGATACTTCATCATCCGATAATTAAAGCCCATGACCTGAAACATCCCCCACGAAGCAGCACTCAAAGCCGCTTCCTCGTGAATTGCCTTAGCCCGATTCAAACGCTCATACTCGCCCTCACCGCCCTTATAAAAGCGTCTTGTCCAAGTCGGATACAAAATATCCTCATTGCCCTTTTGTAGCAATTTAGGCTTCAAGCCCTTCGCCCCAATAAAATTCCAGAACACATGCCCCTCAAATAAAATCTTAGGACGCCCACTTTTCAGAAACCCACCACCACTTGATTCCACCTCAATTACGGCTTTAAGAGCCGCCGCTTCGACCCCCAACATACGAGCCACCAACCGAATATCTTGCTCCTTCAATGTTTTTTTTCGTTGAGTACCAAAAGATTTCTTAGGAACGTTGCGACTAAAAATATCCTTATTTAACAAATCCTCCACACCATCAGCAACGCTTCTTGCAGCACCTTTGAGCCAATCAATGACCGAATTAGGAGGAGGAACAATCGGCTTTTGTACTGTTGTAGGCGAAGAAGTAACCACAACATCTTTATTTTTTAACAATAACTGTGACGAAATATTGGGTACTTTTAACAAATCAAACATGGATTCAAACGTTCCATTTTGTCGCCTAAAATCAACAATGCGTTTAGCTAAAATTGGTCCAATACCTTCTAATTGTTGAAGTTGTTTTACTGTCGCCGTATTAATATTGATATATTTTGGCATATTAAATATTAAAATTTTTTTAAGTTAAATAAAAATTTAATGTTTATTTATCATTAAAATACAATATGTATAAATTTGCATTTTTTTAATACATTTGTGATAATTCGTTACTCACATACTTTTTCAATAGATGTTATCTCACATCAATCCGTTCCAATACACCTATCTTTTTGATTTACAGTACAAAAGGTTAGATGGTAGCAAGCAGAACTAAACGCAATTGATAAACAGAAAAGAATTTTGCAAAAAGAATTTTGCTATCTGCTATAAACGATTTTTGGTATAAATGATTGATTGTCAATATTTTGTGCCTTGATTTGTATTTTTTTTATCTTCTTTGAACGAGTGACGGACAATGTATTTTTTAGTCTCAAAGATACAAATTCGTTTATAAAAGTATAGACCATACTTACACCACTCTATTTCGTAGCATAACCACTTGATTTTGCTATAAAAAAATTCCTTTTTCATATATCATATTTTGAAATAACATATCTGTAAAGAGTTTTTCTTTTCATCATGATGAATTATTGTTCGTTTTTCTTTTATTTTGCAATGGATTGACATATCTAACAATATGAAAGGCGCAATACTTCGTTACCGTAATTTTTCTTGAATATAACAATTACTATAATAATAAACACTTAAAATGAAAAGTATACCTTTCTGGGTTTTTGCGTTCCTCGTCGTATGGATTGGAGGAACTATTCTTGGCCAACTTACTTGTTGTGGCGGTATCTTTGGGGCTGGAAAAGCGTCGACAACTGTTGCTGCTAGTGCTGGAGGAGCTGCTGCTGCTGCTGGAGTTGCGGCATTCAAAACTCCTGCCTTATTGGTCGCTGATGGTGCGGCTACTGTAGGAGCTTATGCCAAAGACAACTTAAGATTTGGAGTAGGTAAAAGCCAACCAATGATGTCCAATGCTGTTAAAGCGGAATATCAAAAAGTAGGTCAGTACCTAAAAGACAACCCTAATAAAAATCTAACACTCGTTGGAGAACATACTAAGACGGAAGGAAAGTCTGTTGGCATCGCAAGAGGGGAATCTCTTAAAAAGCATTTATTAGGATTGGGCTTAGGCATTCCTGCTGCTCAAATCTTAGTTAATGCAAAACAAGTAGGTAGTTTACCTACAAAAGATAAAGAAGTCTATGGGGCAATGGGTTACAACTTCACAGAGAAAGCACCAAGCATTGTTAAAGAAATCAACATCCGAGATGGAGCGAAATTTAACAAAGGAACGAATGATAACTTGGTTTTCACTGAATCGGGTTATGAATATAAAAAACCAATCTCTAAAAAATTAGAGGGGGTTTTCCAAAATACAGCAACTTACCTTAAAAGCAATCCTGGACGATCTATCAAATTAACTGGATTCTATGGTGATAAAGAGAAAAACACAGGAATCTTCGCAGATTTAGGTTTGGCTCGTGCTGGAAACGTAAAGAATATCTTAACAGGTATGGGCGTTCCTGCAAATCAAATAGAAACCAACTCAATCAAAGAATCAGGATTATCTTTCCCAAATAAAGAATTAGTGGGTGGTGTTAATTATACTTTCTTTGATACACCTAAAAAAGCTGATGGCCGCTTAGCGGAAATTGAAGGACGTTTAAAAGGAAAGCCTATTATGTTGTATTTTGAAACAGGTAAGAACACTTTAAGTCTTACTTCACAACAAAGAAAAGACTTTGCTGATTTAATGTATTATTTAGATAGAAAGCCTAATGCTTCTATATCCTCTACAGGCCATACCGATAGTAAAGGGAATCGTAATGGCAATGTACGTCTTGGACAAAAAAGAGCAGACTTTGTGAAAAACTACCTCCAAAAAAATGGAGCAAGTACCAAACAAATCTCAACTGCTTCTAAAGGGCCAGACACACCAATTTCTACCAACGACACTGATGCTGGAAGAGCTAAGAACAGAAGAGTAGAAGTAATCCTTAAATAAATAGGGACGTTTGGTGAAGCGTATTTACCAACAATTGGAGAATTAAATAATTAATAAATAATAAAACAAAAAATATGTGCGGATATTTGCCCTGGCTAATACCTCTACTTACAGCTATTATAGGTGGTATCATTGGCTGGTTACTTAGAAGAAACAAAATCTCTGAACTTGAAGGTGAGATTGGAACTCATCAAACAAGATATGGTAAATTACAAGGAGATTATGACGGTTCTATGCGTAACTATAATTCCCTACAAGGAAAATATGGAACTTTAGAAAAAGACCATAATTCCTTAAATCTAAATTTAAATGACTGGAAATCTAAGTACAATACCTTAGATGGAGAGCATAGTAGTCTGAAAATTGCAAAAACACAGTTAAGTACAGATTACGATAACTACAAAAGACAATCAGAGATTTCTATCAAAGATTGGAAGACAAAGTATGAAGGTGAGGTAGTTAAAGTAAACGATTGTAAAGTAAAGTATGATGGTGAGGTTGTCAAAGTAAAAGACTTAGAAAGTAGAAATGTTAAACTTTCTGCGGATTTAGAAGCTGAAAGAAAAGACAAAATTACAAAACTTGAAAAAGCAGCAAAAGACTACGAAGCTTTAGTTGTTAAGTACAAAAATGCAGAGAAAACAATCAAGGACTTAGAAGCTAGTAACAAACAGCTTAAAATTGATTTGGATACTTATACCAGAAAGTATAATGAATTAGAGGTTAAGTACAACGAGATTTTTGTAAAATATCAAACTTTAGAAAAACAATACAACGAATTACTTGCTAGACATGAATCATTGGAAGTACAATACAATGAGTTATTAGCAAAATATAAAGACTTAGATGTAAGATATACAGAGTTAAATATAAAATACACGAAGTTAGAAAGCGACTATAACGCATTATTAGAAAAATACAGTGCTTTACAAGGAAAATACACAAAACTTGAAGGCATTCACAATGACTTATTAGCTAAATATGCTGATTTAGAGGCAAGATACAATGACCTCAAGCAAAAGCATAGCATCCTTGTTGGAGAACACGCTATTTGTGGAGACTGGGCAACTAAATTTGCCAACTTAGAAGGACTACACAATACGCTTAATCTAAACTTTACAGCAGCAAACAAAGATCTTGATGGAGAAAGAGCTTCTAATGTTGATTTACGTAAACAATTAGAAGCAGCATTGGCAGCAAAAGCCAAATTAACGAAAGATCTTGAAGCTGAAATTGCTGCAAAAACAGCATTAGCTAAAGACCTTGAAGGAGAAAAAGCAACCAATACTAAGTTGTCAAAAGAGATTGAGGACTTGAGAGCAGAGGTTGAAAGATTAAAAGCTTTATTAGCTGAAGTAGAACAACAAAGAGATAAAGCACAAAAAGAGCTTAAAAACTTACGAGCACAATACGAGATTAAAGAAAAATCTTGGAAAGATACAGAAATCGCTCTAAGAGGAGAAATAGAAGGTATTACTGTTAAATACAATAACTTATTACCTAAGCTTCAAAAAGCAGAAGCTGATTTACAAAGAGCAGAAGCTGAAAGAAGACGATTGAAAGATCAATTAGAAAAAACAATCGCTGCTAAAAAAGCCGCTATTGCTGAATTAGATGCTCGTTACAGAGATTTATTAACAAAAGTTGAAGAAGCAGCTGTTTGGAATGTAAGCCATAATTCTCTGTTGATTAGAAATGGATCAGTAGCTAAAGAATTAAGAACTGTTAAAACTGCAAAATTAGTAGCAGATCGTCAATTACAAAGAGGAAGTATCTCTAAAGAAAAGGTGGTAACGTTAAATAATCAACAAAATACGATTGCAGCGAAATACAATACTTCTTTAAAAGAATTGAAAACTTCTGAAGGTGCAAAAAGAGAGTTAGATAAAAAACTCAAAAAAGCAACTATTTCTGCGGAAAGAACAACTGCCTTAACAAACAAATTTAATAGCGTTTTAGCTGAATATGAAGTGGCGAACAAAGAGTTCAACGAGGCAAATCAGGCAATTAACGCAATGAATAAGCTTCTACAAAAAGAAGAAATTGCTAAGGACAAAGTAGAGTTAGAAGCTAAAAAGCACAAAGAGGTTGTTAATAAGTACAATCAAAAAGTACGCAATCTAAAAGATGTAGAAGTTGAGGTGTGGAAATACAAACACAACCAATTGGTACTTCGATTATTAGATGAATATGCTACTGCTGCAAGTAACTTACAAATTGCTGAATCTGTTAAAGATGACTTAACGTTTAATCTAACAAATACAGAAGCACAAAAAGAAGAAAAAGCACAGTTAGCCGCAGGTTGGGAGAAGAAATACAATGACCTTTTGGCTCAGTTAAAATCTTTACAGCTTAAAATAAGCCAATTAGAAGGCAATAATAAGTCATTGAGACTTAATCTTCAACAGTCTACACAAGGAAAAGAATCTACAATAACGGAGTGGACAAATAAATACAACATTTTATTAGTAAGATTCCAAGAAGCAGAGAAGAACTTAAAAGCAGCACAAGCAGACAAAGCAGGTGCATCGGCAGATTGGGAGAAGAAATACAACAACCTTTTGGCTCAGTTAAAATCTTTACAGCTTAAAATAAGCCAATTAGAAGGTAATAATAAGTCATTGACACTTAATCTTCAACAAGCTACAGAAGGAACTGAATCTACAATAATAGAGTGGACAAATAAATACAACATTTTATTAGTAAGATTCCAAGAAGCAGAGAAGAACTTAAAAGCAGCACAAGCAGACAAAGCAGGTGCATCAGCAGATTGGGAGAAAAAGTACAATGATCTATTAGCACAGCTTAAAGCATTACAAGCACAATTAGCGGAAGCACAAGCGAGTAATAAGTCATTGACACTTAACATCCAACAGGCTACAAAAGGTCAAGAATCTACAACAACTGAATGGACTAATAAGTACAACATCTTATTAGTGAAATTCCAAGATGCAGAGAAGAATCGAAAAGCAGCACAAGCAGATAAAGCAGGAGCAGCCGCAGATTGGGAGAAAAAGCACAATAATCTATTAGCACAGCTTAAAGCATTACAAGCACAATTAGAGGAAGCTGCGAAGAACTTAAAAGCGGCTCAAGATGATAAAGCAGGTGCAGTTGCCGATTGGGACAAAAAATACAATGTCTTATTGTTGAAATTCCAAGATGCAGAGAAGAATCTAAAAGGAGCACAAGCAGACAAAGCAGGTGCAGCCGCAGATTGGGAGAAGAAACACAATGATCTTTTAGCTCAACTCAAAGCTTTACAAGCTAAATTAGAGGAAGCTGCTAAGAATTTGAAAGAAGTACAAGATGCCAATAGCAATACTTCAGCAGATTGGGATAAAAAATACAATGTCTTATTGTTAAAATTCCAAGAAGCAGAGAAGAACTTAAAAGCAGCACAAGCAGACAAAGCAGGTGCAGCGGCAGATTGGGAGAAGAAACACAATGATCTTTTAGCTCAACTCAAAGCTTTACAAGCTAAATTAGAGGATGCTGCGAAGAACTTGAAGACGGCACAAGACGCCAATAACAATACTTCGGCAGATTGGGACAAAAAATACAATGTCTTGTTGTTAAAATTCCAAGAAGCAGAGAAGAACTTGAAAGAAGCACAAGACGCCAATAACAATACTTCGGCAGATTGGGACAAAAAATACAATATCTTATTGTTGAAATTCCAAGAAGCAGAGAAGAACTTGAAAGAAGCACAAGACACCAATAACAATACTTCGGCAGATTGGGACAAAAAATACAATGTCTTATTGTTGAAATTCCAAGAATCTGACAAGAATTTACAAGCTGCTGAAACAGATAAGAAAGTACTTAATGCAGATCTTCAAAAAGCGACGACATCACTTAAAAATGTTGCTGCTGATTGGGAGAAACGATACAATGAACTCCTTGAGAAGCTGAAAAATGTAGAAGGACAGTTAGAAGGATTAGATGCAGAAAAGCAAAAACTTGCCTTAAGCCTTCAAGAAGCTGCCAAAAACGAACGAAATGCTTTGGCTCAGTGGGAGATGAAATACAATGTCTTATTGTTGAAATTCCAAGATGCAGACAAGAAATTCAATGCTGCAGAAGCTGATAAGAAAACATTGGCTACTGGCTTTGAAAAAGCAATTGCGGAACAAAAAGTAATTACAACAGATTGGGAGAAAAAGTACAACGTATTGTTCTTGAAATTCCAAGAAGGTGCTAAAGACTTGAAAAATGCAGCATTAAGTAATGAAGATTTAAGCTTACAACTTAGAAAAGCTTTAGAAACAGAGAAAAATGTTTCGGCTGACTGGGAAAAGAGATACAACGATTTACTTGCTAAATTCAAAAATCTTGAAAAGCAATCACAAGATACTGGTGCAATCAATAAAGCATTAGAAGATGCTCAAAAAGCAGCGAGAGAACAAGAGAAGCTAACTGCCGATTGGGAGAAGAAATACAATATCTTATTACTCAAGTATCAAGATAACGATAAGCTTTTAAAAGATGCTACTGCAAATAGTAAACAACTTGCAGGCAATCTTCAAAATGCAACGAAAGGACAAGAACAATTGGCTGCCGATTGGGACAAAAAATACAGTGTACTGTTACTGAAATTCCAAGATGGTGAAAAACAACTGAAAGATGCTGATGTAGCCAAAAAATATTTGGAACAAGCAGTTAAGTCCAATGAAAAAGCAGCAACAGACTGGGAAAATAAGTACAACGCATTATTGGAGAAATTCCAAGCAGGTGATGACAATCTCAAAATATTAGCTGCCGAGAATAAGCAATTAGCAAAAGATGTTGAAAAAGCGACACAAGCTCAAGACAAATCAAATGCTGAGTGGGCTAAGAAGTACGATGCACTATTAGCGAAGTTCCAAGATGCAGAGAATGGCTTAAAAGAGACAACTGCCGCCAACAAACAATTATCGAAAGATGTTGAAAAAGCGACACAAGCTCAAGACAAATCAAATGCTGAGTGGGCTAAGAAGTACGATGCACTATTAGCGAAGTTCCAAGATGCAGAGAATGGCTTAAAAGAGACAACTGCCGCCAACAAACAATTATCGAAAGATGTTGAAAAAGCGACACAAGCTCATGTCAAAGCAAATGCTGATTGGGATAAGAAATATGAAGCATTGTTAGCGAAGTTCCAAGCTGCTAACAGCGACTTGAAAGAGACAACTGCCGCCAACAAACAATTATCGAAAGATGTTGAAAAAGCGACACAAGCTCATGAGAAAGCAACACAGGCTCAAGAAAAATCGAATATAGATTGGACTAATAAATATGATGCACTATTAGCTAAGTTCCGAGAAACAGAAAGTGGTTTGAAAGATGCAACTGTTGCCAACAAACAATTATCGAAAGATGTTGAAAAAGCGACACAAGCTCAAGAGAAATCGAATACAGATTGGACTAATAAATACGATGCACTATTAGCTAAGTTCCGAGAAACAGAAAGTGGTTTGAAAGATGCAACTGTTGCCAACAAACAATTATCGAAAGATGTTGAAAAAGCAACACAAGCACATGTCAAAGCAAATGCTGATTGGGATAAGAAATATGAAGCATTGTTAGCGAAATTCCAAGCTGCTGAAGTTAACTTGAAGCAAGCAACTGCAACAAACAAAGAGTTGGCAAAAGACGTTGAAAAAGCAGCAAAAGTACAAGAGAAACTTAACGCTGATTGGGAGAAAAAATACAATGCTTTATTGTTGAAATTCCAAGAAAGTGATAAGCAACTGAAAGATGCTGCCAGTAACAACAAAGACTTGACCAATAGCTTACAGAATGCAACCAATAACCATAATAAGATTATGGATACTTGGGAGAAGAAGTACAAAGTACTACTGGTTAAGTTAGAGAACAACGAGAAACAATTGAAGAGTACCGAAGCCGAAAGGAAACAACTAGGTGTCAATCTTCAAAGGGTAGAAAAAGCTCAAAAAGTCTCTACCACTAACTGGGAAAAGAAATACAGCGACTTACTCGCCAAATTCCAAGCAAGTGCACAGGAATTAAAAGGCTTGAAATCTGATAACAAAAAATTAGATACAAACCTACAAAAAGCAGAGTCTAACAAAGTCAAAGTTTCTGAAAGCTGGGAAGGCAAATACAACGATTTATTAGCGAAGTTCAAACAAAATCAAGACGCTATTGCTGCGCTCGAATCTGATCGCAAAAAATGGGGAATTGAGCTGAAAGAGAACGAAAAGTCTCTTGGTGAATGGAAAAGCAAAGCCGATAAATTACAAGAAGAATTAGATAAGCTCTTGGCTAAAGTTGGAAAACTTGAAGACAAGAACTCTGGTTTGAAGAAAGAGTCGAAAGACAAAGACGCTGTATTACAACGTATCAAAGAAAAAGCGAAAGCCATTGACTTTGGACGAATCGGAAAAGCAAGTTCTACGGACAAAGATGATTTGAAGAAAATCAACGGAGTCGGACCTTTCTTAGAAGAAAAGATGCACGCTTTAGGAATCTACACTTTCCGTCAAATCGCCAACTTCAATGCCAAAGACATTGATATGGTCAATGACGCTATAGAGTTCTTCCCAGGTCGTATCAAACGAGATGATTGGGTAGCACAATCCAAAATCTTACTCAAAGGTGGTACACCAAAGAAAAGCACGAAAGACAGTGGAGGCAAAGAGGACAAAGACGCTGTATTGCAACGTATCAAAGAAAAAGCGAAAGCCATTGACTTTGAACGAATCGGAAAAGTAAGTGCCAAAGACAAAGATGATTTGAAGAAAATCAACGGAGTCGGACCTTTCTTAGAAGAAAAGATGCACGCTTTAGGAATCTACACTTTCCGTCAAATCGCCAACTTCAATGCCAAAGACATTGATATGGTCAATGACGCTATAGAGTTCTTCCCAGGTCGTATCAAACGAGATGATTGGGTAGCACAATCCAAAATCTTACTTAAAGGTGGCACACCTACAAAGGGAAGCGGCACTGCAAGTAAAGGTAGTGGCAAAGGCAAAGAGAGCAAAGAAGATGTCTTAAACCGCATCAAAGCCAAGTCTAAAGCATTAGATTTTGGTCGAATCGGTAAAGGAACGGCACAAGGCAAAGATGATTTGAAAGAAATTAGCGGCATTGGTCCTTTCTTAGAGGAAAAATTAAATGCCCTAAGCATCTACAAATTCTCTCAAATAGCTAACTTCAATTCTAAGGACATCAAAATGGTCAATGACGCCATTGAGTTCTTCCCAGGTCGTATCAAACGAGACGATTGGGTATCGCAAGCAAAAGGACTAGCGAAAGGAGACAAAAAAGCCGATGTACTTGGACGTATCAAAGCTAAATCGAAAGGCTTAGATTTTGGTCGAATTGGCAAAGGAAGTGCTAATGACAAAGATAATTTGAAAGAAATTAGTGGCGTGGGTCCTTTCTTAGAGGAAAAACTCAACGCACTGGGCATCTTCAAATTCTCTCAAATTGCCAACTTCAATGACAAAGACATCAAAATGGTCACTGAAGCCATTGAGTTCTTCCCAGGTCGTATCAAACGAGACGAATGGGTGAAACAAGCAACGGCTTTCTCCAAAGGTGAGACAAGAGCAATGATGTTAGAGCGTATCCAGTCTAAATCGAAAGGCTTAGATTTTGCTCGAATTGGTAAATTTGAAGCTAAGTATCAAGATGATCTCCAAGAGATTAGCGGTATTGGTCCTTTTTTAGAAGACAAATTAAATGCCTTAGGCATCTACACTTTCCAACAAATTGCGAAATTTAATGCCAAAGATGTTGAATTTGTCAATGAAGCTATTGAGTTCTTCCCAGGTCGTATTGAAAGAGACGAATGGGTTATGCAAGCAAGTAGTTTAGTAAGAGGTGAATCGAAAGAGAAAACCTTTACCCGAATCCAAACTAAGTCGAAATCTATAGATTTTAACCGAATTGGCAAGGCGACTACTAAAGAAAGAGACGATTTACAAGATATTAATGGAATTGGAGCATATTTAGAAGAAAAATTAAATGCTTTAGGTATTTATACTTTCAGACAAATTGCTAACTTTACAGCGCAAGATATAGATTTAGTCAATGACGCCATTGAGTTCTTCCCAGGTCGCATCAAGCGAGATGAGTGGGTAAAACAAGCCAAAGCCTTTACTAAAGGCAGTAGCAATACAACCACAAAGAAAGGCAAAGAAAGCAAGGAAGAGGTTTTAGAACGTATCAAGTCAAAATCACAAGCGATAGATTTTAACCGAATTGGTAAAGCTACCGCAGGCGAAAAGGACAATTTACAGGAAATTAGCGGCATTGGACCTTACATTGAGGAAAAATTAAATGCCCTAAGCATCTATCTTTTCAAACAAATTGCTAACTTTACAGAGAAAGACATCGACTTAGTCAACAATGCTATTGAATTCTTCCCTGGTCGTATCAAACGAGACGAGTGGGTGAAGCAAGCCAAAGAGTTGGCAAAGAAATAGTTTAAACAAATTTGTCTCACTTTTTAAGATGAGATAGGTTTTATTTGCAGTTTTTATTTCCCCTGTGGCGTAAGGAACCACAGGGGATTTTTTATGCCCAAAAACCAAATAATAAAAATAAGGAGAGAAAGGTCAGTCGCTTCATCGCAAAGCATGGTCTCGCTATCCGCTACTGTACCAAAAGCCATTGCTTACGCTGCCCTTCATTTTGGTATAACGCTACTATACGACTTTTGCATTCAAGTAATGTTATATTTAAAGAAAAAAACGACAGCTATTCTCGTTTTAGCCAAATTTATTCTAAAGGCATCATTTTAAGTTGTTTTTTTAAAAGGATGGCACCTAAGAGTTAGTGGTAATAAGTTACTTTACCATTACGATGTTTTTTAACTAAGCACTGAGGACACCCTTTACTACAGGAGCTATAATAACCTGTTCCATCAACAGAGACTGGACTGTAACCTCCTAATACTTCTCGCTCCAACTTGAACGTGAAAGTCACAACAAGCTCTTATTAGTTAACAATATTTCCCTTACTTCACAATACAAAAATCCCCAACATTGTATCACCTAACAATTGATTTTGTTCACATAAATATTATTTTTGCCCAAGAAATATATTTATAAGGAGAGAACGGTAAAGTGCTTCGTCGCCACACACGGTCCCGCTATCCGCTACTATGCGCCCTCACAAAACTCCTTAGCCTCTCGCATAACGCTACTATCGGGTCTATGTTAAATGGTTAGAACGATGAGTCAATAAAGAAAAAAAAATCTGTTGTCAGAACTTGTAGGGGCAATCCTTTGTGTGGTTGCTCGCCTTCTGAAAGACCTTTCACACATCCTGAAAATGATATAAAAAAACTGCATATTTGTGAAAAGATATTTATACAGCTTTTTTAGGATAAAACAATCAGAAAACCCTTAAATTTGCAGGGAAATTATTCAGAGAGAAGAACAGAAGATAGCAGTTAGATAGAGGGAGAGACCAGCCAAAATAGACCTGATAGTAGTGATATGGCAAAATAGTTTATGTGGTTTTTGTGGTTTATGTGGTTTTTGTAGTTGTTTTTTCTTCCAAATAGGTTATTTTTTGCCATAAGAACGAATAGCAGGCCTGAGCATCACGACGAAGCAATCCACCGTTCTCTCCTAAAGGAAATAGTCGAGAAAAAGCACATCGATAATGAAGCAGTCACCAGTCACTCGTCACACATCTAAAAAAACTAAACATGAACAATATCAAAAAAATCGCCCAAGAAACGGGAGAACACATAGAGCACATCAAAGCGGTGATTCAGCTAATGGAAGAAGACCAAGCAAGTATCCCTTTTATCGCTCGCTACCGAAAAGAGTGGACAGGCGGTATGGATGAGGTCATGTTGGCAACCATTCGAGACCGTTGGGAAGCCTTAGAAACCTTAGAAAAACGACGAGATTTTATCTTTAAAAGCATCGTAGAACAGGATAAAATGACCGATGCATTGGCAACAAAAATCAAAAAAGCCAATACCTTAGTCGAATTAGAAGACCTGTATTTACCCTACAAACCCAAGCGATTGACCAAAGCCACCATCGCCAGAGAAAAGGGTTTAGAGCCATTGGCAGAGGTTTTGTATCGGCAACAAGAGGGCGCAATCGAAGCCTTTGCCCAAAAATTTGTGGACGAAGCCAAAGAGGTAAAAAGCGCAAAAGAAGCCTTAGAAGGCGCAAGACACATCATCTCGGAGTGGATCAATGAAGACAGCGAGACGAGAGCCGCTTTAAGAAATTTGTTCCAACACCGCAGCGCAATCAAGGCCAAAGTCGTGAAAGACAAGAAAAAAGAAGCGATTAAATTCAAAGATTATTTCGATTTTAATGAGCCAATCAAACGCATGCCATCCCACCGAATCTTAGCAATTTTTAGAGGGGTAGAAGAAGGCTCACTACGCATGAAAATCAAGCCAGAAAAGGGCGATGCCTTAGAGATAATTGACTACAAACATTTGAGGGCAAGACAGCCAAATCCATCGAGTCAACAAATCGAATTAGCGATAGATGACGCCTATAAACGCCTTTTGCGCCCATCTTTGGAAACGGAGATGAAAAAAGAGCTAAAAGAGCGAGCAGACAAAGAAGCCATCAACGTTTTTACGGCAAATTTACAGGAAATTTTACTGGCTTCCCCATTGGGACAAAAGCGAGTCATCGCCATTGATCCAGGCTTTAGAACAGGCTGCAAAGTATGTTGCTTAGACGAACAAGGCAAACTATTAGAGTACGTCAATATTTTTCCACACACAGGCGGAAAAGGATACCAAGCCGCCAAAACCCTTCAGGAATTAGTGGAGAAATACGACATTGAAGCCATCGCCATCGGAAACGGAACGGCTGGACGAGAAACCCGTTCTTTTGTCGAGGATTTAGAGCCTTTTAAAGACCTCTTAATCGTATTTGTCAATGAAAGTGGGGCGTCTATTTACTCGGCTTCCGCCGTCGCCAGAGAAGAATTTCCCGACTTAGATTTAACGGTGCGTGGGGCGGTATCCATCGGGCGAAGACTGCAAGATCCCTTAGCAGAAATCGTAAAAATTGACCCAAAATCCATTGGTGTCGGACAGTATCAACACGATGTAAACCAAAATTTACTCAAAGAAAGCCTAAATGATACGGTCGTCAATATCGTGAATCGGGTAGGGGTGGACGTCAATACAGCGAGTAAAGAATTATTGACTTACGTTTCAGGTTTGGGCGAAACGTTGGCAAAGCGAGTCGTCGAATACCGCAACGAAAATGGTCCTTTTACCTCTCGTATTGCGCTCAAAGACATCAAAGGATTGGGACCCAAAGCCTTTCAGCAAGCAGCAGGTTTTTTACGCATTCGCAACGCAAAAAACCCCTTAGATGGAAGTGCCGTCCATCCAGAAAGTTACACTGTCGTCAAGCAAATGGCGAAAGATGTCAATAGCGACATTCCGACCTTAATCGCCGATAAAACATTGAGAGACAAAATCGAACTAAATCGCTACGTAGATGACAAAATCGGTATGTTCACCCTCCAAGACATCATAGACGAATTGGCAAAACCTGGGCGTGACCCAAGAGAAGCATTTGCCCAAGTAACCTTCGATAAAAGCATCAACAGCATGGAAGATTTGGAGGTCGGCATGGTGTTGTCGGGCGTGATTACCAACGTCACCAAGTTTGGTGCGTTTGTAGATATAGGCGTCCATCAAGACGGTCTCGTACACCTCAGCCAATTGGCAAATCGCTTCGTCAAAGACCCCTTCGACGTCGTAAAAATAAACCAACAAGTCAAAGTCAGCGTCTTAGAAGTAGACGTAGACCGTAAACGCATCAATCTCTCTATGAAGAATGTTAAATAGTTTTTGTCGTTTAAGTAGTTTTTGTGGTTTGACACCTAAAGAAAATCTGAGAAATCAAAGAAATCCAAAAAAATCTTTGATTGAAAGGCTAGTGATAAGGCAGGTTTCAGCAGAGCCTAATACACTAATTTACTGATAACTGATTAATTAAATTTGGAGCGAACTGTCAAGTGCTTCGTCGTGACGTTCAGTCCTGCTATCCGTTCTTATGGCAAGTAGGCTTGGTCATAGGAGAGAACCACAAAAACTACATAAACTACCAAAACCACAAAAACTACTTGCCATACCACTTCTATCAGGGCTATTTTGCCTAGTCAGAACCGCTTTAGAAGTTAAGAATTAGGCATTAGCGTTTTAAGAGAACCGCTTTAGAATTTAAAAATTAGGAGGTTGTATTTTCAATCCAGGATGCAAAGGTTTACGGTTTGGGTAATTGTAGAGAAAAACGAAATAAGAGGTTCTGTCCATCCAAAATAGACCCGATGGCACAGCGGGAGCATGCATGACGACGAAGAAATTGACCGTTCTCTCCAAAAAAAATAAGAAACAATGTTATTCAGATGTCATTTATGTATTATTGGTTAAATTTATTAATATGTTTTATTTTGTATTTATTTAATTGATGATGAGTAGCTTAGTAAGCATTTCTGCAATTAGAGTTGTATATTTCCGTAAATAAGTGCATTTTTTGTTGAAATAATATATGTTTTTTTCTCTAAAGTAAGTTATATTTGTACCACGCTCCGCTTTGATGCTATGTCATACTCCTTCTGAAATGTAGTAATTCCTCTTTAGGTCACCCCCCATGACCAAACATTTTTGAATCATTAACGTATATATATTAGGTAATAAAGTGTCAATAAAAAGCCCATTATTTTATATACTGTAAGGCTATACAATGAAATTTGAGTCAAAATATACGGTTACACAAGATGAATACTTAAATGCAAAATTAGTAGAACTTATAAAGCTCGCTCAAGAGAAGAGAGAAAGTGAACCTAGTGATGCAATTAAGCAGGCAGAAGAAGGAATAATTATAGCCAAGCAGCTTGATGATTATAAGGCATTGCTACGTCTTTTAAGTATTGTCGCTTCTTCCAAAGCCATTCAAGGGCATTTTGAGGAAGCCAAAGAAGCTTGTAACAAAGTCTTGGAATTAGGGGAACTTTTTAATGTAACAGAACACAAAACAACCGCACTCCACGTACTCGGATATAGTTATGCTCGAAGAGGACTTTACCAAATTGCCTTAGAATATTATTACCAAGCCGTTCAAATCAATCTCCAAAAAAAGGACTACAAAAAATTATGTGAAAACTATAACAATATTGCAACGATTTATAAAAGAATAAATCAGTTGGATAAGTCGCTTTCTTACCTCGAAAAATCACTGGAATTTTATATCAAAAGTGGTAATGAATTGCCTTATCATTATATGGCAAATAAGGCGGGAATTTTGGGGGTAATGAAAAAGTATGATGAAGCGATTGCTTTATTGCACGAACTTTTGGCATTGATAGAAGGCAATCCCGAACAGCGATTTATGGAAATGAGTTGCTATTTTGGATTGGCAAATCAGTACTCCTATAAAAAAGATGTTGTAAACGCAACCATATTTTTTGAGAAGGGAATTGCCTTAGCAGAAGAATGTAACTACCGAGAATTATTGATTCGCTTGTTGTATCGCTATGCAGGAATGTTGTTTGAACTGGGTAAGGTCGAAGAAACAATTATTCGTTTAGAAGGTGCGCTCAAACATTGCCACGAACAAGACAATCAAGTCCTACAAATAGATTGTCTTACGTTATTGCATAAATGCTATGAGGCGGTCGAAGACTATACAAAGTCAAATAAATGCTTGCAGGATTTGGTTATTTTGCAAAAAGACTATTACCAAAATGATAGAGATTTAAAAATCTTGCAAATTGAGCAAACAAAGCAAGCGGAGATTCAAACCTTAATTAGCAAGAATGAGGAAATTGAGCGAAAGAATATACTTTTAGAGCAATCCATCAAGCAGCTCAAGCAGTATGCATATATCGTCGCCCACGATTTAAAACAGCCCCTTAGAAGCATCAACGGTTTTGCACAATTAATCGGTAAGAATCTAAATGCAGAAAAAATAGAAAACCCTGACATTGATAGTTACATCAACCATTTATCGTCAAGCACCAATTACCTTAATGATCTTTTAGAGGATTTGTTACAATATGCAACCCTTGAAGAATTTACAAATTTTGATACACACATTAATCTAAATGACATCTTAAAAGAAGTATTGTCAGGTTTTAAAGGAAGTGATGCAGAAGTTACTTTTGATAAATTACCCATTGTCAAAGTCTCTAAAATACATATGAGTCTTCTCTTTCAAAACATCATTGACAACGCCATCAAATTTAAAAACCAAGCCACCAGTCCTATTGTTCACATTAGTGTCGTAAAAGATAAAGACAAACACGTATTCTCTATCAAAGACAATGGAATTGGAATCGCTTTGCCTTACCACGAAAAGATTTTTAATGTCTTTTACCGAATTGAAAAAGACAAGGAAGGAACGGGAATTGGACTCGCAATTTGTGACAAAATCATCGACCTTTATGAAGGCAAAATCTGGATAGAATCAGAAGTCGGCAAAGGCAGTATTTTTAAATTTACCCTTCCTATCAATGGTTTAGTCTAAGAAATTAAAATAGTCCATTTTTATAAATAATTAGGAGCGAACGGTCAGTCGCTTCGTCTAGGTCTGCTATCCGTTCCTATGGCAAGTAGGCTAATAGGTAAGAACCACAAAAACTACACCTTCACAGGCAAATTTTGCAGCTCCATCCCCCAGACCGCCAGCAATCCCCAAACTCGTCAAAAATCCCGTCGAGTCCACACCTTATAATCCCTTTGGTGCGCCTTCCCATCCTCCAAAGCACTCCCCAAACGTCCATTTTTCAAATTCTTATTCCTGTGATGATTACACATAATTATTAAATTTTAATTTATTTTTTTTAAGGAGAGAAAGGTAAATTGCTCCGTCACCACGGAAAGGCCTGCTATCCGTTCTTATGGTGGCTTCTGTTCAGACACACGGCCGTGTGTCTCAACGCTTCATCGCCACCATACCACTACTTATCAGGTCTATCATTTTAAGAGATAAGCAATAGACCACTATATACTATACGAAAACAAGTTAAAAAATATTCTAACCACATGAAATTTTTTTCAAGCAATGGTCAATGGTTCACACAAAAAAAACCTCCTTGACGCAAGCCAAGAAGGGCTAAAAATATCTTATATGAACTTAAAAAGGCTAAAATAACTTATATGGTTCAAAAGGTAACAGAACCGAACCACATAAACTACAAAAACTAAGAAAGCCCCGCCCCAACAATAATCGCATCCACCACACTGGGATCCAACAAAGTAGAAGTATCCCCCAAATTAGAAATATCCCGACTCGCCACCTTCCTCAAAATACGACGCATAATCTTACCAGAACGAGTCTTAGGCAACCCATCCACCACCTGAATCATATCAGGCTTCGCAATCGGTCCAATCTCCTTCGTCACCACAGCCTGCACCTCCTTATAGAACTTCGCCAAATCCGTAACCTCCTCATTACAAATAATATACGCATAAATTCCCTGTCCCTTAATATCGTGCGGATAACCCACCACAGCCGACTCAATCACATTGTCATGCTCATTCACCGCATTTTCGACCTCAGCCGTACCCATACGGTGTCCAGACACATTGATCACATCATCCACCCGACCAATAATACGATAAAAACCATCGGCATCCCGACGACAGCCATCACCCGTAAAATACTTATCCTTAAACATCGAGAAATATACCTGACGACAACGCTCATGGTCGCCATACGTCGTGCGAATCATCGAAGGCCAAGGAAATTTTATACACAACAAGCCCTCCACATCCTTTTTCTTCAACAATTTACCCTCCGAATCCACCAAACAAGGCTGAATACCAGGAAGTGGTAAAGTCGCAAAAGTCGGCTTCAATTTCGTAACATTCGGAATCGGAGAAATCATAATACCCCCAGTTTCCGTCTGCCACCAAGTATCCACAATCGGACAATTCTTTTTACCAATATGCTCATTATACCAATGCCAAGCCTCCTCATTAATCGGCTCACCCACAGAACCCAACACCTTCAACGAATCCAATTTATAAGGCTTTACATACTCCAATCCCTTCGCCATCAACGCCCGAATCGCCGTTGGTGCCGTATAAAACTGATTCACTTGATGCTTATCACAAATATCCCAAAAACGACCAGCATCAGGATACGTCGGCACTCCTTCAAACATCATCGTCGTAGCTCCAGCCAAAAGTGGACCATAAATAATATAAGAATGACCCGTAATCCAACCAATATCCGCCGTACACCAATACACATCATCTTCCTCATACTGAAACACATTCAAAAACGAATAATACGTATAAACCATATAACCCCCAATCGTATGCACCACACCCTTCGGTTTACCTGTAGAACCAGACGTATATAGGACAAAAAGCATATCTTCAGAATTCATCGCTTGCGCTCTACATTTAGTATCCGCTTTCGCAACCTCCTGATGCCACCAAACATCCCGACCATACCGCATCTTCACATCCTGCGCCGTTCTTCTCAACACAATCGCCCGCTCAATCGAAGGCGTATTTTCCAAAGCCTCATCCGCAATATCCTTTAACCCAATCGTCTTAGTTCCCCTAAAAGAACCATCCGCCGTCAACAAAATATTACATTCTGCATCATTGATGCGATCCGCCAAAGAATTAGCCGAAAATCCAGCAAAAACCACCGAATGTATCGCCCCAATTCTCGCACAAGCCAACACCGCAATCGCCAATTCAGGCACCATTGGCATATAAATACAAATCCGATCCCCCTTTTTCGCACCATTATTTTTCAACACATTTGCAAACTGACAAACCTTCTCATGAAGGTCTTTATACGTGAGCGAAATCGCCTTTTCAGCAGGATCATTCGGTTCCCACAAAATCGCCACCTTATCCCCCCGTTCCTTGAGATGTCGATCCAAACAATTTTCCGTAATATTCAATTTCCCCCCATCAAACCACTTGACCTCAGGGTCTTTAAAATTCCATTCCAAAACAGAATCCCATTTTTTGCGCCACTTAAAAGTATCCGCAATCTCTTCCCAAAACCCCTCAGGGTCCTTAACACTCCGTTTATAAGTCTCTTTATATTCCTTTAAAGAAGTAATCTTGTGTGACATAAGCCTTTTTTATTTTTAAATTAATAGTTTAGTTTATAAATATTTTTTTTAAGGAGACACCAGTAAGCCCCTCTGATCAAAGCATGCTCCCGCTATTCGTTCTTATGGCTAATCAAGACCTACAAATCAGAGCAGAACCGAACTACGGCACTAAGAACCAAGAACTACAGCACTGAGTTAGCCATACCACTACTATCGGGTCTATCTTATAAAGGACATAACTTCTATGAACTGCTTATATGCCCTTATACAACTTATATGGTTCAAAAAATCGTCCCTTTTCCAACAACATGCTAAAATGCAAAAAAAAGTACCAAATATTAACATTTCCCCCCAAACTTTTTCAAAACAAGTTAAAACACGTCTATAAGTAAAGGATTTTTTGCATTTAAATCCAAAACTCCTAAGACACTCTTAGATAATGGTTGTATCTTTATCATCCCATTTTTAGAAAATATCATCAATATATGAGTAAAAATACAAAAATTCCCATGTTTGAATCACCAACCATAGATCAGGTGGGAGTCGAAGAAAGAGCCGCAAGACTAAAATCTCGTAGCATTAAAAAATCAGCTAAAGTGCATGCGCTCAAACTAGCACTCAGCATGATTGACCTCACAACACTGGAAGGTAGCGATACACCAGGAAAAGTACGTCAATTGTGCTATAAAGCCATGCATCTTCACGACGGTTACCCAGGGTTACCCCAAGTAGCAGCCATTTGTGTATACCCAACTATGGTTGGAATCGCCAAAAAAGCCCTCAAAGGAACAGACATCAACGTCGCAGCCGTAGCAACAGCCTTTCCAAGCGGACAATCAACCTTAGAAGTCAAATTAACAGACACAAAATATGCCGTAGAAGAAGGTGCAGACGAGATTGATATGGTTATTTCAAGAGGTAAGTTTTTGAGAGGAGAATACAATTATATATATGATGAAATTGCTGCAATCAAAGAAGCTTGTGGCAAAGCCCATCTTAAAGTAATCTTAGAAACAGGCGAACTATCTACCTTAGACAAAGTGCGTAAAGCCAGTGACATAGCAATGGCCGCAGGAGGAGACTTCATCAAAACCTCTACAGGTAAAATCCAACCTGCTGCTACATTCCCCGTCGTTTTAGTCATGTTAGAAGCCATCCGAGATTTCTACTACAAAACAGGCAAAATGATTGGAATGAAACCAGCAGGCGGTATCAGAAATGCCAAACAAGCCATCCAACATTTGGTAATGGTCAGAGAAACATTAGGAGAGGCATGGCTCAACAACGAATACTACCGCTTCGGCGCAAGTAGCCTTGCCAACGACCTTTTAATGCAAATTATTAAACAAGAAACAGGTGCATACCAGTCTTTAGACTACTTCTCTAAGGATTAGGTGAAGGAACGAGAGACAAAGGACAAGTGAAGAAAAAAGAACAGAAATCACCCGTCACAAAAATCACTCGTCACTCGTCACAAAAATCACTCGTCACTTGTCACTCGTCACTCGTCACCAGTCACAAAAATCACTCGTCACACGTCACTTGTCACTTGTCACCCGTCACCCGCCACCCGTCACAAAAATCACTCGTCACCAGTCACCCGTCACTTAAAAAAAAAAAATGAAAAGTAAATTAAATTTTAATACAAACTGGGAATATGCGTCCGCACCTGAAAGCCAAGACCATATCCAATTAGCTGATAAATACAATTTATTTATCAATGGAAAATTTGTCGCTCCCAAAAAAGGCAAATATTTCAATACTTTGAATCCAGCAACAGGCAAAAAAATCGCAAGCATCGCAGAAGCAGGTGCCGAAGATGTAGATGCTGCCGTTAAAGCAGCCCGAAATGCCTATGACAAATACTGGTCAAAAATGTCTGCAAAAGACAGAGGAAAATATATCTATAGAATCGCTCGATTATTGCAAGAAAGAGCAAGAGAATTTGCTGTTATTGAAAGTTTAGACGGTGGAAAAGCCATTCGAGAATCCAAAGGAATAGACATTCCCTTAGCAGCCGCACACTTTTTCTACTATGCAGGTTGGGCAGACAAATTAGACTATGCCTTCCCGAATCGCCAAACAAGCCCCGTCGGTGTTGCAGGACAAATCATCCCCTGGAACTTTCCTTTATTGATGGCAGCATGGAAAATTGCGCCAGCCTTAGCTACAGGCAATACCGTTGTCCTAAAACCTGCGGAAACAACGTCCCTAACCGCCTTAAAATTAGCGGAGTTAATCCAAGAAGCTGATTTACCACCAGGTGTTGTCAATATTGTCACAGGAGCAGGTGCAACAGGAGCAGCCATTGTCAATCATCCAGATATAGATAAAGTTGCTTTTACGGGTTCTACAGGTGTAGGGAAGTTGATTCAAAATTCTATTGCAGGAACAGACAAAAAAGTAACCTTAGAGTTGGGCGGAAAAGCAGCCAACATCATAATGGAAGATGCACCAATCGACCAAGCAGTAGAAGGAATTATCAACGGAATTTACTTCAATCAAGGGCATGTGTGTTGTGCGGGTTCTCGTCTATTCGTTCAAGAAGGAATTGAGGATGTAGTGATACAAAAACTCAAAGACCGAATGGAAACCCTCATTATCGGTGATCCATTGGACAAAAATACAGACATCGGAGCAATCAATTCTAAAAGCCAATTAGAAACCATCGAAAAGTATATCGAAGTTGGTAAGCAAGAAGGCGGTAATTTTTACGAAAGCAGTTGTCCATTGCCATCAACAGGCGGATATTGGTGTCGTCCGACTCTGTTCACACAGGCATCACAATCGCACCGAATCGTACAAGAAGAAATCTTCGGTCCTGTCTTAGCCGTTCAATCATTCAGAACGTTAGAAGAAGTCTTAACGAAAGCCAACAATACACACTATGGCTTGTCCGCAGGTGTTTGGACAGACAAAGGGTCAAAAATATTTAAGATGACCAACAAATTGCGAGCAGGGGTGATTTGGGCAAATACGTATAACAAATTTGATCCAACTTCTCCATTTGGAGGATACAAAGAAAGTGGTTTCGGACGAGAAGGTGGATTACACGGATTATTACCCTATTTACGCCTAAACTAATCCTAAAGGGAATGATAACTTGGAAAAGTGACAAGGATAGAATCACACAATTCACCTGTCACTCGTCACAAGTCACCCGTCACCATCATCACACTCGTCACTTAATAAATAAATAGAAAAATGGCTAAAACAAAAATAAAAAGAGTAGTAAAGAAAAAGCCCGTCAAAAAAGCAAAAACCAATGGACAGGCAAAACCAATAGATAACGGTTTGAATGGACAAGTAAACCTTACAGGACACATAGCCGTTCAAAAAACCTACAAATTGTATATTGGTGGAAAATTTCCTCGTACAGAATCAGGAAGATATTATAAGCTAATGGATAAAAAACAAAAATTAATAGCAAATGTATGTCGAGGTTCTCGAAAAGATTTTCGGAATGCAGTCGTAGATGCTCGCAAAGCTTTTGGCGGTTGGGCTGGAAGATCTGCCTACAATCGTGGACAAATCTTATACAGAATTGCCGAAATGTTAGAAGGGCGTAAAGCACAATTTATCGCAGAACTCCAAACAACAGGGGCAACGGCTGCAAATGCAGAAAAAGAAGTCAACACAACGATAGACCGATTGGTTTACTATGCAGGATGGTCAGACAAATACCAACAAATATTTAGTGCCGTCAATCCTGTAGCATCTTCACATTTCAATTTCTCTGTACAAGAAGCAATGGGCGTAATCGCTGTATTTGCACCAGAAGAACATGGTTTATTAGGTTTGGTCTCAAGCATCATTCCTGTTATTTGTGGAGGCAATACATGCATTGTCTTAGCATCTAATACGCATCCCACATGCGCCATTTCCTTTGCAGAAGTGCTTAATTCTTCCGATGTACCAGGTGGTGTCATTAATATCCTCACAGGTTTGAGAAGCGAATTGGCTGGACACTTTTCTACGCATATGGACGTCAATGCTTTTGTCTATTGTGGCAATGACAAAGAAGAAATTAAAACAATCCAAAAAAATGCAACCAACAACCTAAAAAGAGTCATTTTATACAAAGACAAAAAATGGCTCACAGAAGAAGGTCAAAGCCCTTATTTCATATTGGACACCCAAGAAGTCAAAACGACTTGGCACCCAATCGGACAATAGATGTTTCGTAGAGACATTGCACTGCAACGTCTTTTGATGTAGGCATGAGAGTGTAGAGGAAAAAGCAACCGCAATAAGCCGTTCCAACCATCCAAAATAGACCTGATAGTAGCGTTATACCAAAATAGCGTTGGCATAGTAGGGGCAGACCCCATGTGTCTGCCCAAAAGGGCATTTTGGTATAGTAGCGAATAGCAGGACATTCCATAACGATGAAAGACAAACCGTTCTCTCCAAAAAAAAAGGAAAAAACGAACCGTCCAAAAATCACTTGTCACCTGCCACTCATCACTTACTATAAAACAAAAAAAAAAGGCAGTACCCGAAATCGAGTACTGCCTTTCATTTTTATAAGCCTTTATAAGAACAGGATAGGTCGCCGTTCAAAGACCTATAAGTTATGTCTATCCTATCTTGCTGTAACTTTAAGTTCAGTTCTTCTGTTTTTCGCTTTGTTAGCTGCTGAATCGTTTTTCGCTCTTGGTTTAGCATCGCCAAATCCTTTAGCTACCACACGATTAGCAGGAATACCTTGTTTTTGTAAATAAGCTTTAACAGAAGCAGCACGTTTTTGCGATAATGCTTTATTGCTTGCAGGATTTCCTACATTGTCCGTATGCCCTTGTGTTTCAATCTTTACTTTAGGGTAAGCTTTTAATACCTTTACAATGTTATTCAATTGTCTTTTTGATTCAGGCTTAAGATTAGCAGAACCAGTTTCAAAGAAAACTTTGTCTAAAACAAATGATTGGTTTAAATTACTTTTAGAATCTGTAAGGAAATTTGCAAATTTTCCTTCTGTAGTACCTGGTGCAAATTTGAAGAAATCAGCTCCTTTTTGCACCAAACCTTTAGCACCATCTACAACATTACCAGCCGCATTACCTACGGCACCTGCTGCATTTTTTGTACCATCCACTACAGCATTACCAGCATTTTTTGTGGCATCTACTGCTTTTCCAGCGACATTTTTCGTACCATCAACCACCGCCCCTGCTGCATTTTTTGTTGTTTGTACCGTTTTGTTCGCTACATTTTTCGTCGCATCCATTGCTTCTCCGCCACATCCTCTAAGGAAAGGCCAAGCAATAAGACCAGCAATTAGTAAGAATGCCAAAGGAAGTAGTTTTTTGAGTAAGCCACCACCGCTTTTAGCGACATCTGTAGCACCTCCTACAACTTTACCACCAGCATTACCCACACCACTCGCAACACCTTTACCAGCATTACCAATACCACTCGCAACACCTTTACCAGCATTACCAATACCACTCGCAACACCTTTACCAGCATTACCAATACCGCTTGCAATGTTTTTAGTGCCATCTACAGCACCACCCACAACTCTTTTGCCACCATCTACAGCACCGCCAGCAACGTTTCTAAGAGAATCTCCAAAGCTATCAAAGCTAGAAATTCCCAAAGCACTTGCCAAGCCTGCTGGAGCAGCAGATTTTACGTGATCTTTTTGTCCTAATAATAAGTTTTTAAGACCCAAAGCATCTAAACCACCACCCATTACTCGTTTTCCAACGAAGTTTAATAAGATAGGCGCCAACATCCCCAAGATAGAAGAGGAAGAGCGAGAGTTTCTGAAACCAGCAGCTCTGCCGACCAAATCGAACATAGAGTTAGAGCGGTTTCCAAAGAAAAGAGAACTTAATAAGCCTGTTCCCATTTTTAAAAGAGAGTTCGTTTGCTCTCCGCCAGAAAATAAGCCTGAAATGTTGTTAAGCATACTTCCATCATGTTTTTCTGTTTTAATAAGGTTCAACAAGCTTGAAGCTCCAGAGGTATCGTTACCTGAAACTTTGCTCATCAAACCTCCTAATAAAGCAGGTAATGCTGCATCTACTCCTTTTTGAGTAGTGCTCACATCTTCTCCCAAAAGACCGCCAATTTGAGACATAACACTGCTGCTCATTTGGTCTTTTACAAGGTTCATTAAATTGATAGACATAATTTGAAATGTTGAATTAAAAAAAAATGTGATTAAGAAATGTTTGTTTATTGATTGACGTAGTTGATATTTTTACGTCACATTTATCATTATTGTGTAGGCACAACAAAGTAGTTGAGCTAATAATATAGCATTAAAATTTGTGCCAAATTTTCATATTTTTTTTTCAAAAAATTGCATTTAGATACAGAAATGCTTTTATAAAGGTAGTTATAAAATTTTTAAATCGTCATATTTTATTTTTTAAACTGAAAAAATGGCAGATTTTTGTTCTTGCAAATATGTCTTTTTGGCAGTAAATAGATTCTGGGTTTGTACTGAATTGTAATATAGTTTAATTTAGTTATGTAGCGTATTTGATGAAAATTTGTTTTATACAAATTATAAATTACACGACTCCAGTATACGTAAATGCTACAAACAAGGTTCAGTTTCCCTTGACATTATTCAAGAACAACTCATTTTCAAATACATTTCTCTTTTGGAGCAAACGGTTTATCTTTCAATTTTCGGAAAGTCCTGCTATCCGCTATTATGACTTTTAGGTCATTGGGCGAAGTTGAAATGCCAACCACAAAAACTACATAAACCACATAAACCACATAAACTAAAAGTCATACCACTCCTATCAGGGCTATTTTTCACAGATACAACCCCACAAATCAAAAAAACTTTAAAAACCCATCTAAACTCAATAATGGTTTAGGTATCTTTGTCCAACTTATATCAGAGGTATCTACAATAAAATTGTAAACATTTTGAAGAATATTTTTTATTTATTAATCTTTTTACTGCTCATGGAGAACATACAAGCCCAAAGCAAAATTGAATTTCAAGAATACCAATTGGAAAATGGATTGACTGTCATTTTGCACGAAGATCATACAACGCCCATTGTAGCGGTGTCTGTGATGTATCATGTAGGCTCAAAAAACGAATCTCCAGACCGAACAGGCTTCGCCCACTTCTTTGAACACCTGCTATTTGAGGGTTCTGAAAATATTGAACGTGGGGAGTATTCTAAATATGTCGAAAACGCAGGAGGACGACTCAACGCCAATACGTCTTACGACAGAACGTTCTATTACGAGATCTTACCTTCCAACCAATTAGAATTAGGATTGTGGTTAGAATCAGAGCGTATGTTGCATGCAAAGGTCGAAAAAGTAGGTATTGAAACACAAAGAGAGGTCGTCAAGGAAGAAAGAAGACAACGTATCGAAAATCAACCATATGGTTCTGTGATTCTCGAAACAATGAAACGAGCCTACAAAGAACATCCTTATCAATGGCCCGTTATCGGATACATGGAACATTTGAATGCAGCACAAGAAGAAGATTTTGTCAATTTTTACAAAACCTTCTATGTTCCCAACAATGCCATCCTATCCATTGCAGGCAATATTACCATAGAAGAAACGAAGCAAATGGTTGAGAAATACTTTGGAGACATTCCCAAAGGTGTAAAAGAGATTTCTCGCCCAACGATTGTAGAGCCTGAACAGAAAAAAGAAATTAGAGATGTCATTCGGGACAATATCCAATTGCCAGCAGTCGTACAAGCATACCACATTCCAGCACAAGGAACAGAAGATTTTTATGCGGTGGATATGCTAACCATCTTATTGTCACAAGGCGAAAGTTCTCGTTTATACCGTTCTTTAGTCGATAACAAACAATTAGCGATACAATCAGGAGCATTTCCCTTTAGTTTAGAAGATCCAGGCATTACCTTAGCATTTGCCATTACCAACGCAGGCGTTTCCGTAGAAGAAGCCGAAGCAGCAATGGACGAAGAGTACGAACGAGTCAAAAACGAACTCATCTCTGACGAAGAATTTCAAAAACTAAAAAACCAAATAGAAAACGACTTTGTTAATTCAAAATCAAGTGTGGTAGGAAGAGCAGAAAAACTAGCAAACTATAAAATGTACTTTGGCGATGCAAATCTTATCAATACCGAAATTAATCGGTATATGAAAGTCACCAAAGAAGACATCCAAAGAGTGGCAAAAAAATATTTAGTCCCAAAGAATAGAGTCGTACTACACTACTTACCTAAGAAATAGTTTTTGTGGTTTTTGTGGTTTAAGTCGTTTTTGTAGTTGTATTTTTTGGATGCCTCGTAGAGACGTTGCACTGCAACGTCTTAATCGTGAACAGAAATCCAAGCAATCCGAAAAATCCAAAAAAATCCGTGATTCAAAGGCCAAGTGTTTGGGATAAACCAAACCACTAATTCCCTAATATACTAGTCCACCAAACCACTAATTCCCTAATATACCAATCAACCAACCAACCACTGATTAACTAATTGCGATGTATCGAATAACTTTAAGTGTTTTAATCGGAATAATTATTATAAGCATGAACATAAATGCCCAAACATTAGATAGGAGTATTGTACCACAAGCAGGTCCAGCTCCAAAAATACAAATAGGCTCTTACGAATCTTTTTCTTTACCCAATGGCTTAAAAGTTTTTGTGGTAGAAAATCGAAAAATTCCTATCGTCTCTTTACAACTTTCCATTGACGCAGATCCCTTATTGGAAGGCGACAAAATAGGTGCAATGAGCATGATGGGACAATTAATAAAAAGAGGAACAACCCAACGTTCTAAACAAAAAATTGACGAAGAAATTGACTTCTTAGGAGCAAGTTTAAGCACAACTTCTACAGGGATTTTTGCACGAAGCATGACAAAGCATCTCCCTAATTTATTGGATATTATGTCTGATGTCCTATTAGACCCAATTTTTCCTGAGACAGAATTAGAAAAGATACGCAAACAAAAACTATCCGAATTAGCAGCACAACAAGATGATGCCACAGCCATTGCCCGCAATGTAGGACGTGTTTTGCGCTATGGAAAAGAACACCCCTATGGCGAGGTTGTCTCAGAAGAAACCATCAACAACATTGAAGCCAGCGAATGCAAGACTTTATATGAGACGTTCTTTCGGCCCAATATATCCTACCTTGTCATTGTAGGAGATATATCTGTTGATGAAGCAAAACCATTGGTAGAACAATATTTTGGTAGTTGGGAAAAAGGAAAAATCCCTTCTATGAAATACGATATGCCCGAAATTCCCGACTCCAACAAAGTAACTTTTGTTGACAAAATGGACGCACCACAATCTTTTGTGATGGTGACGTATCCCATCCATTTAGAAGTTGGTAGCGAAGATGCCATCAAAGCAAGCGTCCTCAATGAAATATTGGGTGGAGGCAGTTTTTCCGCTCGATTGATGCAAAATTTGAGAGAGGACAAAGGCTTCACCTATGGCGCATATTCTCGACTTAAGAAAGACGAATTAGTCGGCTTTTTTAGCGCAGGTGCAAGCGTTAGAAACGAAGTAACAGACAGTGCGTTGGTAGAATTGCTCAAAGAAATGCGTCTAATTGTAAGAGAACCCGTCACGATAGAAGAACTACAATTAACCAAAAATGTGATGACAGGTGATTTTGCTCGCTCTTTAGAAAACCCCCAAACCATCGCCAATTTTGCTCTTAATACGGCTCGTTACAAATTACCCAAAGACTACTACGCCAATTATTTAAAGTCTTTAGAAGCAGTCACTGTAGAAGATGTACAAGCAATGGCAGCAAAATATATCAAGCCCGATAATGCACACATCTTGGTCGTTGGAAACAAAAAAGAAGTCGCTTCAAAATTGAAATTTTATGGTGCCGATGCCTTAATTCATTACGTAGATTATTTAGGGAATCCCATCTTACCATCTGTTTCTCCTATTCCACCAAATACAACGAGTAAAACCGTTTTAGCAAAATACATCAATGCCACAGGAGGCGAAAAGAAATGGAGAAAAACCAAAAGAGTAGCCTCTAAATTCTTAGCAGAGACAGGAGGATTGAATATGATTATTGAAAAGTACCAAGAAATTGACGAGAAAGCTTGTACCAAAATGATTTTCAATGAACAAGTCATGCAACATAAAGTCATCAATGGTACAAAAGGTTTTGAGTTAAGTCCAGAAGGTAAAAACGAAATCACGGAAGCCGACATCCAAGACGAATACGTTTCTTTAGCCATTTTACCCGAATTGAAATATGACGAAATGGGCTACAAAACCCAATTGCTCAATATCGAAAAAGTAGATGGACAAGACGCCTATGTCATAGAAATCACTTCACCCACAGGACTCAAATACACAGATTATTTTGCTGTCGAAAGCGGTTTAAAACTAAGAAGTGTCAAAAGGGAAGAAACCTCAAGAGGCCCAATGATTGTCGTGTCCAACTATGCCGATTACAAAGAAATAAAAGGCGTCAAATTCCCCCACAGTTTAACTGTCCAAGCAGGACCACAAAAGATTATTGCAAAAGCAGAAAGCATCATCGTCAACAAAAAAATCGACAAAGAAATCTTTAACGTAGATTAATTGATTTCTTTTTGGAGCGAAAGGTCAGCAGCTTCGTCGTTACGTTCAGTCCTGCTATCCGTTAATGGATGGCATCTTCAAGATGCCTTGCATTTTTTCACGGACAGAACCGTCTTGCAAGGCATCTCCAAGATGCCTTGCATTTCCACACCAGAACCGTAACGGCAGCCAACGCAAACATCCAACCACTGCTATCAGGGCTATTTTGCATGGTCTCAATCATTGTTGTTCTGCACGTTTTTTGTTTGCGGTCATTTCGACTCCGCTGAATGAACAGCATATCAACTTAAACGCAAGGTGAAATTTCGTTCTAATTCTTTGCGAACTTTGCGTAACCTTTGCGCCTTTGCGTTGAAAGGAACATTGCAGAGAAAACTCAATAACGTTCAAACCATGTAAAATAGCCTCGATAGCAGCGTTATAGCTTTGCTTGGTTCTGTAGTTCTTAGTGCTGTAGTTCTTGGTTCGGTTCTTGTGTGTTTTGTGGTTCTCTCTATAGCTATAGTAGCGGATAGCGAGACCATGCACCACGACGAAGCACCATACAGTTCGCTCCAAAAACAACTCAAACGACTTAAACCACTCAAACAAAAAAATGAGAAACGCACCCTGCAACGAAACGATAATAAAGGAAATAAAAAACCTTGAACAACTCGTATCCCAAACACCCTCTTTAGAAAATTGTACTCTACAAAACCTAAATTTAACAGAAAGTACAATTAATTGGAACGAAGTCGAAATCTGTAATACCACTTTCTTAGGTTGTGAAATGACCATAGAAATGGAAATAGAACTGCGAAACAAAGGAGCAAAAGTTTACGGTAATTTTGAGAATTTACCTTACAATCCCTTTAGAAAATCACTCTATACATGGAAAGAATTGATGAAAGGATTTTCCAGCCGAAAAGACAACAGCCACGATTTAAAAATATACAATCACTTTTCTACCACCCGTTACAATCCCAACATCAACGAAGCCTTAGCCCAACGCATCCACGACCACGCCATAGATGATGCCTTGCGAGACTTATTAGCCTATGACGATAAGGGAATGACCAAAAGAAAAGCCGTCGGTATTATGGGTGGACACGGTATCGCCCGCACCAATCCCTTCTTTAAAAAAACCGCCCAACTCGCCAAAATGCTTGCCGAAACAGGCTACTTTGTCGTTTCTGGAGGAGGACCAGGCATTATGGAAGCCGCTAATTTAGGGGCATATTTTGCAGGAAGGAAAACAGCAGACTTAAAAGACGCCTTTGAAATCCTCAAAGTCGCCCCAAAATATACCGACAAAGGCTATATCGAAACAGCCAAACAAGTTTTGAAAAAATACCCCAAAGGCACAGAAAATTTAGCCATTCCCACATGGTTTTATGGTCATGAACCCAGCAATCTTTTCGCCTCCCACATCGCCAAATACTTCTCCAACAGCATACGAGAAGACACCCTTTTAGCGATTTCCTTATATGGAATCGTTTTTGCACCAGGCAGCGCAGGCACAACCCAAGAAATCTTTATGGATGCAGCCCAAAATCATTATGGCACAATGGGATACTACAGCCCCATGGCATTCTTAGGAAAAAAACGCTACACCAAAGAAACAAAAATCTATGAATTGTTGGAAGAATTATCCAAAGGAAAAAAATACAACGACCTACTCACCCTTTCTGACAGCCCCAAAGAAATCGTGAAATTCATACAAAACCACCCACCATTGAAGTGTTAGGCAATCATCAGATTAGAATATGCTTATGGTAAGTAAGGAACAAAACTAAATACCTTTATAAAAAAACCTAAATAACAGGGAATGAGGTACTTATAGCGTCTCTTACGTTCCTATTCACTTCGTTCCCTTACTTAGTTAAAATAGACCAATGCAAAACCAATTCACAAAATACCTTAGTTTTAGTATCTTGCCTGTGCAAATCGTACTTTTGTTTATTGGATTTAATAAATTTTTTATACATCCTAATGAGTTTCTGTTAAACAATGTTTTTGATGGTTTAAAAAACTATTTTACTTATCATACTTTTCTTAGGGAAGACCTTAAGGACGGTTATTTTAAGTACAATAATATGAACTACCCTTACGGGGAATATGTGTTTTATACCGATGCTACCCCCTTATTAAGTGTTCCACTTAAATTTATTTCCAAAAATATTATAGATCTGAGCAATCATACCTTTTTAATTTATAATCTGTTTTTTATCTTAGGTATTCTGCTAACTACTTTATTAACGTACAAAATTTTACGTTTTTTCATAGAAAACATATATTTACTCTTCATTCTTTCGATTTCCCTTCCGTGGATTAATCCACAGATTACCCGTTTTATGCCAGGACATTGTAATTTATCCTTAGCGTGGATTATTTTATTAGGTATTTACTTATTATTAAAAATATGGAGTAGTTACCAAGAAGAAAAAGAGAATACTTTTAAATTGTTTTTATATGCTTCTTTGTTGTCGCTACACATCATTTTAAGTTCCTTTATTCATTTATATTATCTGCCCATAGTCGGTTTAATGGTCTTATTTTTTATGGGGTTTTGGGGATTAACACATTACCAAAAACCTTTGAGAGGGCTGAAAATTGTAGGACTTTCCTTGGGCATTGTAGGCATTGCTTTTGTTGTTGTTATTACCCTCATTAAAGGAATTGATAGTTATTATGTGCTTAGAAAAGTGAAAGCGGAAGGCTATGATTGGGAAAATTGGAAACTTACTTTTTCCGCACTATTTACCCATTATGATTGGAACTCTCTTAGGTTTCCAGTTGCTTATAATAAAAAAATCAACTACGAATCTTATGCTTATTTAGGCGGTTTTGCTTTGTATGGATTACTAGGAATTGGGCTAATGAAGTTGTTTTTTAAAGAACAAGCCATTTCATTAAAAGCAATTTTTAGGGAACAAAAACAAGGAAAATTGCTGTTTATTTTGGGCTTAATGGCTTTGTTTTGTTTGCTTGTTTCTTTAGGAGAAGTCTATTATTTTTTAGACAATACCTACTATTTTTACAATTATTTGAATCCTTTGTACATTGGTAAAAAAATTGTTCCTCGTTTAGCACAATTTAGGTGTTTAGGGCGATTTAGCTGGCCCTTTTTCTGGATATTTAACATTATTATAGCAATAATAATTGATCATTACTGGAAGAAAAGTAAATTAAAAAAAGAAGGAAAAACACCCAATATCAATTATTTTATACAAATATTCATTGCGGGCTTATTCATATTAAGTATTGCTGATACTCATGATTTTGTTAAAAAAATGAATCGCCATTATTTTGTTAATAGTTTGGTGGAAATAGAAACGACAAGTGAAATCAGAAACTTAGCGAAAGACATTGATTTTCAGGATTATCAAGCCATTTTACCCATTCCTTTTTATCATGTGGGCAGCGAAAACTATGAATATACTATTGACCCACAAGATAAGTTTTGCACACAAACCTATCAGTTATCTATAGAAAGCAAATTACCTTTGATGTCAAGTAAAATGTCAAGAACAGCCGTAAATCAAGCAAAAGAATTGATGGGTATTTTTTTGGAGGGGAAAGCGTCAGAAAATTTGAAGATGAAGTTAAATAACAAACCTATTTTGGTTATTTTTAATGCTGACTTGTTTGGTGATGATATAAAACGCCCTGCATCTGAAACAGCGAAAAGAGCGTACAATAACGGACAGGATTTAGTGAAGGACTTAAATATGGAATTGTTGGTAGAAAAGGATTATTTGTCTTTATATAAATGGATACCTTAAACTTGTGAGGAATAGGAGGTAGTGGATAAGCTCGTAAGTTTGGATTACATTCACCATGTTACCCAACCACAAAAAACGCACTTATTTCTTCTTATTCTTTTCAAATTCCTTAATAATATCTTCAGGCGCACGTCCCAAATTGCTTAAAGAGAAAGTAACATCCTTTGCCAATTCGTGACTAGGGTGTTTGTCCAAGAACGTTTGATAAGCCTTTTTCGCCTCATCCAAGTTTTTTAAATCGTTTTCATAGCTAAAGCCCATTAAAAACAAGCTATGTGGCTTTTTTTCAAAATCAGGATACTTATCACAAATCGTCTGATAGGTTGTAACTGCTTTTTGATATTGCTTTAGAGAACGATAGATTTCAGCCGATTTAAACAAATATTCGGGTGTTTTAGCGTCTTGAGGATAAGCACTGGTAAATTGGCTATAAGCAGCAACAACGGCATTGGCTTTTTGTGCATTAAAACTAAATGACTTGGAATTATATAGTTCATTCTCGACTTTGTTGATTTCTTGTGTGAGGCTTGCTCGATCTATAGGCTTAATTACTTGGGTATTTTCTGTTGTATTATTTGCTTGACTTGTTGTAGGTGTGGTATCTGTTGTATTGGTACAAGCAGAGAAAACAAGTAACATAAGAATCAATATATGGGAAAGTTTCATGTTGGCCATCTTTTAGTAAATTTTCACAAATTTAGTTTTTTCTATAATTTTTTCACAATTAAAACCTAAAAGATAGTTGTTTAGTACATTAGAAGATAAGAATTTACCACAAAACACCTTTTTTCTGGGTCCAAACCATCCAAAATAGACCTGATAGCAGCGGTATGGTGGCGTAGGTGGGCCATTGTCTGTGACAGGTTAGCCACCATAATAGCGTATAGCAGGACTTAGCGTAACGATGAAAAATAAACCGTTCTCTCCTTATTTAGTTTAAGATATTTGAGTCGTTCAAGAACTACAAGAACCACAAAAACTACAAAAACCACTCAAACGATAATTTTTTTTACTTAAATTGCGTGAAATATTGATACTATGAAATACATCGTCTTTTTATCCTTTTTGATTATAGGATTTTGCAGCAACCAGCCAGCCAGCCAGCTTTTTGATTTGCAACAATACATTGTAAATAATACAACTAACAATCCTATTGCAGTAAATCTCTGCAAAGATAAGGCAGCTTACATGCCTGATGTGGACAATCCTGAACACACACCGACTCGTTATGTAAGGGTCAATTTTCATTATATCAACAATAAGGCAGGAACAGCGACTTTTGATAGGAAATTGGGAGAGGCTTTCTCAAAGACATTGTTGGATAGAGCCAATAGACTTTTGGTAGAGAATCAGCAAATGCATTTGCCAGAAGGAAATACGACACCTATTTTGCCAACTCGTTTACAATATGAGATTGCAGGTGTAGAAGGAAATCCAAACGACAATGGAATTTATTTTCATACCCATGATTCTTTAGCCTATTTTAACAAAAATCAAAAAAGTCGAGATTATTGGCTTTTTTCATCGGCTCAGTACGATACTTTTGGTATAAGAAAAAAGGAAGCCGTTAATATTTTCGTCTTAGAGCATCATCCCGATAGCATCGCTTCAAAAACGTATAATCCCAAAGTTAATGGGGTGGGCACGAGCAAATGGATTAAAATAGCAGGGCCTTATCATCACTACAAAGATGATTTAAGAGAAAACAACAATAGCTTTGAAAATATCAGCGTATCCATGTTTGCCAAGCACCTCAACCACGAATTAGGACATAGTTTGGGGCTTTCACACACTTGGGCAACCAATGATGGCTGTGAAGATACGCCTCGTAACAACAATTGTTGGTTCAAAAGCAATAGCAATCCAAAATGTTCGCCCGAAAAAGTTTCCAACAATGTAATGGATTACAATGCCCATCAAAATGCCTATTCGCCATGTCAAATCGGCAAAATCCACTACAATATGTCCAATAGGAAAGCCCAGCAACACAAGGTTTTAAGACGAACTTGGTGTGAATATGACCCTCAAAAAAGTATCTATATCAATGGTGATTTTGTATGGGATTCCCAGAAAGATTTGGAAGGCGATTTAATCATACAAGATGGTGCTACCCTCACCATTCAATGTAGTACAGCAATGCCACCCAATAGTGAAATCGTCGTCAAACCCAAAGGCAAACTCATCGTAGATGGTGGTTTAATTTACAATGATTGTGGTGCTACTTGGAAAGGCATTAGGACAGAGCGAAGAAGAAAACATTTAGGGCAAGTAGAATTTATGAATGAAGGGAAAGTCGCCAATGTTCCTAGCCTCTTAGAAAATAGACAGAAATAGGTAGTAATGGGTAAAAAATAAAGCAGTGAGCTTATTTGCCACCACTTTTCCGCACCTTAATTGTACTATTTGTATGTTCCAAATCAGGGGCATCTGTAATAGAAAGCAATTTGATGGTATACTTCAAATTTTCGCCTGATTTGGTAAAAGAAGGAATATGTTCGTCATATAAGCTATCAATAGGCACCTGAAAAGTAGCACTATCACCCGCAGCCATATGGAAAAGCCCCTCATTTAAAGCCCCTTTAAACAACGTTTTAGAAAACTTAAAGGTCAAAGGCTTCTGTCGTTGAAAAGAATTAAAAATAATCGAGTCCTGCTCATTCTTATAGGACATATTTAGTGTCAAGAACTTACCTAACTCCGCTTTAGGACCACTATTTTTAGTGTGAATTGTATATTGGAGATTACTATTCTTAGTTTGGCAAGCCATCAAAAAAATTAACAAAAACACCCAAAATCCTTGCTTCATAAACATTTCAGTGGTTGATTAATAAAAATGAGAGTTGCTAAGATACGCTATTTTAGCATCATATTAACTTCGATAGCCAAAAAATGATGCTTAATAATGGGTTTATATCAACTGATAGGCTAAAAAATAGGAAAACCCCCTTAACACAATCGTCAAGAGAGTTTTTGAATCAGTTAATATTCATTGTTAGGATAGCCCTTTTTACCCTTTTTGCTCCATAGAAGGTGGCACATTGTAGTAAAAGCGTTCTTTTACAATCTGTCCATCTTTCCAATGCTGCACAGCGACTTCCTCTAATTTCATACGATGACCATTCTGCATCGTAATATCCGTCCAACTTTCGACACAACTAACATTAGTATCTTCATTAGCTGTAATACAATCAACTCCACCACCATGCGTTTCTTTCACCATATCTTGCCACTGAACAATAGCTTGTTTTTGTGCTTCTTTACCATCACGCACTTCACCATTTGCTTCTTGTACCACAACATCCTGATGGTAAAATTGCTCAAAAGCATCCATTGTTTGACCTTGACCAAGCATTGCATACAATTTACTCGCATTTTCTAAACAACTCATAATATTTATAATTTAAAGTGATAAGAATGACGCAAGTTAATCATTTAAAATGACTTTTTTGTTGAATGAAATGTTTTTTTTGCCAAAAAATATCTTAATTTTTTATTATATAAATATATTAATAATGAGATAAAAATAAATGTTTAAGCATTTTGGAAAAATTGTTGGATGGTGTTTTTTTGGAGCGAACTGTCAGCAACTTCGTCGTAACGGAAAGTCCTGCTATCCGCTAATGGATGGCATCTCCCAAATGCCTTCCATTTCTTCACGCAAGTACCGCTAATGGAAGGCATTTCCAAAATGCCTTTCATCTCTACATATGCACCGAAAAGGCAGCCAACGCAATCATCCAACCACTGCTATCAGGGCTATTTTTCATGGTCTTTACCATTAATTTCTGTAGGAAAAAGCACTCGTTCCTCGTCACCAGTCCCCAAATTCACATAACATCATTCCCCTCCTTCAAATATTGAATATAATTATCCAACAAGCCCTGTATCTGTTTGGCAGCGACAGGATTGGCGGAGTGGACGTAGAATGTTAGGTTGCGGAGGTCGAGACCTGATTCGTAGACGAGCCATTTGGCGGCAGCATAGCCATCTTGTGCGACTTCCCCATGGTCATCTAAGCCCAAATCATTGTCAAAACTAATGAAGTGGGGGAGTCCGTTGGTTTCGATATAGGCGACAAAATCTTCGTAGGTTCTGACAATATCAAATTCGGCTTCCATAGAAGCATCATACACCATAGCAATGGTACGGATGTCGTCTAAAAATAGCTTTTTCACTATCTGTGATATTAAATATGTTGTGTAAGGAATTGATTTTTTCAACGTCCCTTCGTTCCCCAAAAAAAACGTCACTCGTCACCAGTCACTCGCCTCTTCAATTACGTATTGATAATGGGTGGCGGAAATAGGGTAGGCTGCAATTTGGCAGCTTCAGCGATTAAGGCTTCTTGGTATTGGGGCAGTAGCTTTTTTAAGCGTTCTACCGTTTGGGTCAATGTTTTGCGAGAACGACCACCAGAGGCGTTTTTGTGTCCACCTCCTTGAAAGTACTTACCTGCCAATTCATTGACGGCAAAACCGCCTTTGGAACGGAAAGAGAGCTTTACGATTTCGTCCGTTTCTGATACCAAAATCGACATAACGACATTTTTGAGCATCAAAGGGTAATTGACCAAGCCCTCATTGTCACCTATCTTAAAATTGAATTTTTGGTAATCTTCAGTAGATAGTGGAATGATGGCGGTATGGAATTCGGGCAATACTTCTAACCTTTCTGAAAGGCTATAACCAATGAGTTGTAAGCGGTCTTGTGAAAAACAATCGAAGACGTACCGATTGATGGTTTCGGGGTCTGCACCGCACTGCATCAATTTCGAGGCGACTTCGTGGACTCTTGGGTTGGTATTGTACTTAAAGCAGCCTGTGTCTGTTAATAAGCCTGTAAATAAGGCATCTGCTACATTTTTACTGACCAACGATTCTTGTCCTATATCGCAAATAAAATCAAAAACCAACTCGCATGTAGAACTTGCTTTGGGTTCGCTGATGGTTAAATCGGCGAATGGTTCTGGATTGAGATGGTGATCAATCATTATTTTAATGGCTTTGGCATCTCGTAGATATACGGACATGCCGTTGGTACGGCTAAATTCGTTGTAATCTAAAGCAAAAATGATTTCTGCGTCGTTGATGATGCCAATTCCATTTGGAATATGTTGTGTAAAGATAACGACTTCTTCATTGCCAGGAATCCATTGTAGGAATTCTGGGTAATAAGAAGGCATCATCACTGTTACATAATGACCCAAACTCTTTAAGACGTGAAAAAGCCCTAAGCTTGAGCCAATAGCGTCTCCGTCTGGTTTGTAATGAGCAGTGATAAGTATTTTCTTGGCACTACCTGTAAGTATTGATTTAATTTCCTGTACGTTCATAATTTTTATCCCTGGTTATTGAATGTAAGAGTTTGTTGAGACTAGTGAAAATAGTGACTGAATAAAGCGTTTTTTGAGCTGGGCTGGCACACCAGTCGGACTTGCGACCCAGTTCGTAGCAGGGCTACGATGCTGAAAAAAAGGCAAAATTCAGGCGGAAAAGACGCATTTGACTGGCAGGCATTCCTGTTAAATCTGAAAATCCCAACAAGCTCTAAAGCCCCCTTTTCAGGCTACGAATTTCTTAAATTTATATGGCAATCTAAAAATTAAGTCCAATTATTTAATAATTCCCTTTGTTAAAACTACTTTTGCAGCGTTTTTGGGATTAGTGTATCTAATTTGATGGACTATATCCAATCTTTTTTAACTATAAAATTACAAAAATAGTATGGCAAATAACATTACTTTCACGATGATTAAACCAGATGCGGTTCGTGCTAATAATATTGGACCGATTTTATCTATGATAACAGAGGCTGGTTTTAAGATTAAAGCAATGAAATACACTTCTTTAAATAAAGATACGGCAGGTGCATTTTATGCAGTTCACAGTGAGCGTCCTTTTTATGGTGAGTTGGTAGATTTTATGTCTTCTGGGCCTATTGTAGCGGCTATTTTAGAGAAAGACAATGCAGTAGAAGATTTTAGAAAATTGATTGGTGCTACCAATCCTGCGGAAGCAGCAGAAGGTACAATTCGTAAAGCTTATGCAACAAGCATTGGTGAAAATGCGGTACATGGGTCTGATTCTGATGATAATGCAGCAATTGAAGGTGATTTCTTCTTTTCTAATTTGGAGAAGTTTTAGAGTGAGTTATGGGGGACGAGTGACAAGTGACAAGTGACTGGTGACTGGTGACTGGTGACGAGTGTGATAGGTGACTGGTG
>Ga0209186_1000215_pt1 | contig 46715 bp, 58 predicted proteins | sample SidtaG_FD_187426 | JGI IMG/M metagenome (GOLD analysis project Ga0209186, IMG submission 187426) | Marine algal microbial communities from Sidmouth, United Kingdom - Sidmouth_Male2 metaG (SPAdes) (version 2) | ecosystem: Host-associated > Algae > Red algae > Unclassified | place: Sidmouth... | reverse complement strand
TCGCTGAAAAAAGAAAATCGCAGTGACGACGGAGCCGACTGCCGCCGCCGAGACCGACAAGACAGCCGCCCCCGGTCGTGCCACGGTTGCACAGGGCCGCCGCGCGTCGGTGGCCGAGGGTGCGCTGCCACCACCGCCCCCAACGCCATCAGATGCCAGTCGCGCGAAACAGAAGCGGCCATCGTGGACTAGTTTGTTGGGCGCTCAACGGACTTTGCGTGGCGTCGCCATCACTGTCATCTAAGCTGACGTTCCCTGCCCTGAGTGGATGATCGAGCGATGTTTCTGACTCGTCCATCTCTCCACGGCTGGCCCCACACCGTTGGTGCCGCGGTCGCCTTTGGAAACCAGGAGACCCGCCGGAAGCAGAGTTCTGATCAGGTGCCGGCGTTTTGAGCTGTTTGAGGCACGCGATGACCCTAAACGTGTCTCTCTCATGACGGATGATCGCCTGAACGACCGCATACTTTCGCTACAATGGACGTGTGAACTTGTTCCGTGTCATCCAGCTAAGGACGATCGAAGGGCGATCCGGCGCTCAAATGACGACGACTGACGGGGGACACGCAGCTCCCTTCTGATGGTGATGCGAAATGTCTGGTTGCGTGAGTTCGGAGGGTTGCACCCACCAACGACGCCTTCGCATTCCGCAAACCGATTTATACGGTAACCCCCGATTTTCATCAAATACAGTAGGTCTGCCAGAACCTTTGTGGAACTCTTTCGTAAAGAGCTCGCCGCGGCTCGACACCCAATCACATGCGTACACGGCGCCGTACGTGGCGCTCTTAATTTATGTGGAACTGGCTCGATGCAGACTTTGTTGGTACCGCTCTTAACAACAACATTTTCCAGGATGAAGGATGAACACTGAGCGCAGTGTGCCTCCATGCAAGTCATGCCCCAAGTTTCATGCCTGTGAGTCGTCTATAGAGGCAACACACAGTCAGAATACTCTTCGGTTTCCCTGGAATTCACTAAGTGTGCCCCAGACACGCATCCGATCGACCCCACGGCCTGCCACCCCTGCCGACGGCCGCCCCTGCTGCCACGCACCCCCGCCACTGACCACCCCAACTGCCGGCCACCAGCCGCCCCCCTCGCAGACTTCCCGCTGACCCCAGAAATTGCCTGTCTCAGGTACCGAGGCCGCTCGGCACGCTGGCCGACCACCCACCCTGAAGCCAACCGCCGTCACCGATCTGCCGCCCCTTTGACGGCGTCTCCTGCCAGCAGCGGCCGCCCGTCGCCACCGTCGCCGACCACAACCCAATAGAGGCTCCGCCGGGGGGCGCCGCCATCCGCCACCACAGGCCGCTGGCGCCGCCACCCCACTCAAGCCGTCTCTCTCGCCAGTTCCACCGGAGCAAACAGAGGACAAAAGCCGCTGCTGCCGCCAGCGAGCCCTCCGCCGTCCACCCCCCGCGTCAAACATTTCTATGAGCTCTCGGCACCGGCTGCCGGTGCCGGTCGTTCCAGTCGCCAGCCGCCCCTATCGCCTGCCCCTTGCCCCAGCGGTCTCCGACATCCGCCCCCCCCTCCAGCCGCCGCCACGAGCCGCTGCCGCCACACTCCGGTGCCGCCGGCCGATTTACTCTCGCCCCCGCGAGTCAACGGGCTCACTCCGGGTGGGGAGGAGGCAGCAGGGCGGGGGCGAGCGGGGCTCCAGGCGCACGCCGCAGGAAGGAGGAGCGGGGGGCGGTTCTCGGACACCCAACCCCCCCCTCGAGGACCAGGGGATGTGCGCAGGGGGTGCCGGGAGGGGGAGAGAGTCGTGTGGTTCCTGTTTAGCAGGGGGGAGGGAAAGCGGAGGTGGAGATCGCAGCGGGGGCGAAGGAACAGCGTTTTGCAGCGGGTCGAGGGGCGGTGGATATCCGCATCCCCGGCGCCCTGAGAAAAAAGCGGTATAGGGATAGAGAAGACCAGGAACATGGGAGAGGCAGAGCAGCTGGAGGAGAGCCGCGCCGGACCGGTGAGCGAGGAGGGAGCGGGGCGCGGAGGGCGGGCGGGGAGCGGCGAGAGGATGGGAAGCGGCGGGGGGGCGGGCATCGGTGAGCGGGCGGGTAGCAGTGGGAGGACGGGCAGCGGTGGGAGACCAGGGCCAATTCTTCTCGCCAGCGTACACGCATATGAACGTAGACATCGTTATGAGAATTTGAGGTCTTCATTGACGATTGTACTAGGTGCCCGTGGGCCGGCTAGCGCCTCGTGCGTCTGTGACTTTCGGTTGCATCCCGGCAATCTCAGCAGGCGACGGTCCGCTCAATAACTGCCAGAAGGCCATGATATCATTGGAAAAAGATTGCTCTTATGAAAACTCTATTTCACACTCATTGACTGCGCCTCCAACATGCCGATTCCAAAACAGTATCCTACCGTACTCTCCCCGCTTCACCCAAACCCAGCCCACCTATCGGTCCCAGCGCATCTCAACGGATAATATCTACGGCGCCTGCACCACCCCGCACACCCCGCTCACCCCACCCTTCGCACACCCACCCCCACCCCAACCCACCAACCTCGTGCTCTCCCAGCGTCACCCCAGCCCAGCCCACGTATCGGTCCCAGCGTATCTCACCCCACCATATCTACGGCGCCTTCACCACCCCACACACCCCACCCACCCCACCCAACCCACAACCACCCCACACCAACCCACCGCACCCCTCCCCTCAGGCACCCCATGTACCCCACCCCACGTACACCCAACCTCCCCTCACGCACCTCACGCACCCCAGTGAGCAGCTTGTCGTAACTTGTTCTCTGTTATCATTCGTTTGAAAAAGCGTCAATCGCTGGGCACATAATTCTGACATGGGGGCTGGAATACCGACCGATCCGCACTTCATCTGCACGCTGTGTCATGAAATCCTCACATACGTGTGAATACCCGCCCACTGACTGGAATCGGGGGTGAACACTGACACTGTTGAACGATCAGCAATCCGGTGTGGTCGCGGACGGACGGAAAAAAGTAGCCTACAACCGTGTTTGAGAGAGTAGATAGCAGTTCACGACGCAGCATCGCTTTTGTCAGCACTTCGCTTTTCAGGGCTGCGGAACGGGCACCTGAAAGATTTCACAGGGGGGGGGGGATGCCTGTTGCACCTTGGGTCCTGAATCGCGGCAGCCAAGGCTGGTATCATCCCACCTGATGGTCGTGGGTAGGGTTGTTGACACTGAGTGCAGGTTTTACATTCACAGGTGGCATGGCCAAATATTTCGACAATAGAGAGAACGAGGCTGAACAAGGATTTTCCGCTGGATTCTTGGATGGATGATCCCGGGAATAAGGCCGTCGAGTGTTGTGGTATTATCTTTCGAACAGTTTTGGTAGCCTTGTGGGATAGTTTCTTGAATGAGCGCAAACCTAGCAATGATGGACTAACGAAACGTGTCTGTTTTATCAGTGCAACGTGTCTATACTCGCTTCTTGGCCTACGAACCACCCTCTTGTCAATGTATCTGTGCCCTAAGGAGCGGGATTAGCCACACTGAATTTAGGTAAGTCCGTCTCGATCGGATAGTCCGGGTGGCACAATAGAAGGCGCGTTATATTCGAACGCGATATAGGGCATGCCCCCCCTATTCATGACACAACGACTATCCAGGACGCCCGTTCATTGGCTGGGTGTCAAATGACATGGATCGCACACATGTCCCACACCACACGATCACGTGAATCAACGACCGCCAAACAATCGCGGCCCTCTCCGGCGAAGCCCGAGATCCAGATTCGTGGATTCCGTCTCATCTGAGGGGGGGGGGGGTGTAACTGCGTCCACGATGCCTCTGAGAGCCCTAGAAAACCAACAGGGTAGCTCAAACTGCTGCGTCACAGACGCTCTGCTTCCCAATACCAGAGGGGGAAACCCTCAGCTCCTCTCGTGCAAAGTTTCAGGTAGATCGCGTAATGTATGCGACAGCTGTAGGCGTCCCGACTTGGAAGAAAAAACCGCCCACAGGGCAATTTCCAGCCATGAAGTTCCCAGCGAGGTGCAAGCCCTCACAAAGCGTGCAGCCTGTTTGGGTGCACACAACCCAGACTGTGATTCTTGCCTGCGTGATTGGCTGACAGGTATGCTCGGTGGCAGCCTGTGGAGCTGCCATGTATCACTCGATCGAGGAGTATGACGACGATGTCCCACTTTCTGCGGTACACCTGCGTCGTGTCTGCTCTGTGGCAATAGATCGCTTCCTTTCTTCGGCCTGTCGACCGCAATCTGAAACGGATCTCGCGGATCACGTCTACCTAGCAGCTGCGAGATTCTGCGGACGGTTTACTCAAAGGGATGGGCCACAAACCGCCCACCAACACAGGGGACTATCGAACAAGAAGTTGCCGTGTCAGGAGTAAGTCTATCGCACATATTGACCATTTAAGGCCGCTACGATAGGCGGCCTGTGAAGGGGCGCCCCGTCGCGAGCCCAATTGAGAATTTAATGACAGTTCTCTTACATTGCTAGGTTTCCTTCGAGGGTCGGAATGACCGTGGTTTGATCGTGGAATGTGTTCAGCTCTTTCCCGAGAATGATCCTGCGGTCAGCTTAGCAACTGTGTCCAGGACCTTTTTCTGAACAATCCTGCGAGACATATGCGGGACCATTCCGCAGACCCCCTGACCAGCAGAACGCTGGCACGTTCGTTATGCAGTCAGAGAGATACGCTTGTGTACGTCATCCCCAGGTGTCCCGACAGACTGTTTCAAAATCCAAAATGGGATTTATAACCCTCTTTCTCAGAGGACTGGTGTGCAATCATGTCCTGCACTCTATCTGTATGATGGGCATCGGGACGATTCCACAGGCCGCATGTGGTTCCTTCACAGAGCCACAGTCATATGATAACAACACCTGAAACCCCGCGCTGGTCATAGCATCGATCTAATAGACGGCTCGCGGAGCGGCCCTCGCTCTCTCTGTTCGACTCTGTCAGCATCTCATGTTCAAAAGCTGGCCGGATATGAACTAAGGAACAGTTCTGGACATGAACTGAGGAGCACTTCCAATTCTTTTGCCCGTGATGATAGCGAAAGATGATCCTGGGAGGCAACGTACGATGTCTGGCCTTTTTGTGTCCCCTAAGAAGCTATTGGAGAAATTTAACGATAGATAAAGAAAAAAGAGCAAAAAAAAATGGACAAGAAGATACCAGCACAGAAAAGGCTGCTACAGCCGTTCTCACAAAAATGTCACACTCCAACTGTTCCAGAAGAGTTCCATATCGGCCTCCACGGCCCCTCAGAGGCCATTCTGGAACACTTCTGGCACTATTGCAGTGCGAGAGTTCTGTGAGAACGGCTGTAGTAGCAAAAATGAGTGTCGATAGAAACAGCTGGCAGCTGTACGTTCTCTTCCTCTGTCACCTTGGCCCAGGCAGTTTGGGGACGAAGCCATGATGCTGGACGCGCATGTCGCACCTCGGAGAGATCATCACGTTTTGCGAGTGAGTTTTTGTCGGCTTCCTTATCCTAAAGGTCAACGTCACCCGTCTCAAGATCCCTGAGCTCATCGCGCATGCAGCGGACGACAACTTTGCGGGCCTGGAGGCTCTCGGGGCACAGGAGCTTGGGGTACTCCGTCCAATCCGCGTACGTCTTCAAGCATGCCGCGCATGCCGCTCTCACAGAAGTCCACACCTGACTCGGCTCAAAAAAGAGTAGGTCAGCTACAATAGAGGCCACAGCGGCGTTCGATTCCAGTTTTCTCTCCATTTCTCTTTCCCTGTCCTTGATTTGTAGTCCGTACCCTTTGCTCGAAGTCTCACAATCGGGAACCGCAGCGTCCGCGACCAGGGCTATCCCTGCATCAGTCGCCACAATCACACGTTCCAAAGATGCCTCAATGATGTCAACATCCATGTACAATGCCAACGTACGGTACGCCAGCAGTCGCGGAGAGTTACGGCTTAGGTTGAAAGGCGAACGCAGGCCCCTTCTCCATGCCACTTTTACCTTTCTTCGTTTGTTTTCCCAGCAGCTTGCACAGTAATCTATCCTGGTCGCACTCTTCTCAACCGCATTGTTAACCACAGTTCTGCTAGATGGCGCGCGTTCTCTGTTTGGCCCTTACAGGTGTCCAGGAGGCGCTAACCACGACATGCAATCATGCATTGGCGAGTATACCGCGTGACTGCTCGTTCTGGGGCTCACAGAACCGTTTCTGAGCTTGTTGATCATTGCCTGGCCTTACCTAGAAAAGGAACGAAGGACCTCATCTTGCGACGAGGGAAAGCCAGTGAGCAGCAGAATGATGTTCAAATGGGCCCCGTTGAAGTAGTCAACAAGCGAAATCAGTCCAAGTCAGATCCGGAAAGAACGAAAAGACGAGTGGCAGCATGCGCGCGACATGGAATCGGGTGCCGGACGAGTTCGCGGGAGAATAGGTCAAGGGCTGCAGCAAGGTACTCTATGACAGCTCCACACACTGGGGAGCAGCGTAGAGTCGACTGCACGAGAGTTGGGCCCAGGTGTCCCGTAAACATGTTTTCAATCATCAAGGTCACTGCTCGACATGGCCACATAGGAAGCAGCGGCGAGAGAGGGGTCTAGGGACTCCCCAAATAGTGTAGAGTCCGTACCTGCGACAGCGAGTACCAGGCCTATGACAGGCAACCAGCGTGGAAGGAGAGGTCGAGGGCGCTCCCAGTCAACCGATAGGCGTCACCAGAAAAGATGATCAACAGGCCTGGCACGGGCTCCCAGTGTATCAGGGAGGCTCGGGTGCTGGACAAGGACACAGAGAATCCGCACAAGTAGCCGTGATGAAACTTCTTCTCACGGGGGAGCAGGGCGACGGGACACACGCTGCGGAGTCAGAACGACGGCTACGGGACGCATGATGCTGAGTCACGTAGAGGAGCAGTGGGACCGGGTCCTGCGGGCGCAGAATTTTCACAGATCAATGGACCCGGTCCGGTAGGCGTCCGCAGGGAGTCAGTTCTCTTCGTGAGCTCGCACAAGAGATGCCGCCACTCAGGCACCTGACCGCGTCAAGAATCTGTATGTGTAGCTGAGTGCGTTCTGTATTTCCGGGGCGCGGTACCACCTGTCGCACAATCGCTAGCAAGAGTCGCAGGCGTAGCATCACTATGGCACGCAGTGGAAAAAGAAGCGGACGTCGAGGGTAAGAAAACTTCGTGTATTCGAGACTAGCTGCGTCCTCGACGAGGGCCCCCGCGTGGATTGATGTCTGTGAAAAAGAATGATATTTGGTATTCCAATACGTTTTCCGCCTGTTCGGAACAAGTGACTGCAAATTACTGGCTCCATTCGTTTAGGTCGACGATTGATCTCGTCTCGACCGCACGCACCCTCCAAAGTGGATCTGCCGCCACACAAAAGAGCGTGGCGCCGGCAGATCCAACCACCACGTAGGCCACGAGGGGAAACAGCAATTCTGAACCACGGTTGTCCGTCAAACCGCCACACCCGAGCGAGCCGTCAAGGCAGTAATGGATCCCTCCACCCGAGCACATCGCGCCTGGTGGCTGAAGCCCACCGGACCGTCGTCGTACCGATCGCCGCCCAGCATATCTGTGCCACCCGTTCCGACGTGGCAACGGCGTATTCTCCCCCACCCCCCCTCGCTGCGCGCTGCGTTTCCGATGTCGACCGCCAATGGGCTCCGGCCCACTGACCCAACACCGGCAAAAACCCCGGCCCCGCGTGACCGGCACCGGTCACGCAGGTCCGCCGACTCAATGTCGCCGTTGGCATCTCGGAGTGCGGGGGCGCGATCGGATTCCGATGCCTGTTCCTTGTGGTCCGCAAATGACGACGAGCCGCGTAGGGACCCCAGAAGCAGCAGCAGCAGCAGCGACAGCACCGGACCCCCGCGTCGCCGCTTCCGCGCGCACGGCCGATCCAAAGCAAGCCAGCTCCGCAGGCGCCATCGTCTGCTGGACGGTCTTCTACACGGAGTCTCTCTCGTATATGCCTCGGACCTGTTGGCCGTCATGTCTCTCCTGACTAGCTTCCGCACCGCCGCGGACGAGATGGATGTCACTCTCGGAGAGGTCCCTTACCTGCTAGCCTACCGCATTGGCGGTGAGGCGAAAGACGACTTCGTCCAGCAAACGAATGAACCACACGGCAGCGCCGTCGGTGCCAAGTTCCTGCTCACGATCTTCTATCCGATGACTCGCTATGCGCCCAAGGACGCCCTGCACACCGCCGAAGTGGCCCTCCGTACCGTGAAGCAGCGCCATGACGAAAGTGAACGCGCTTTCTGTAAGCGGTTGATGCGGCTAGGACGCCAGATCATGGGGATGTACGACCCTGGGCAGCTTCGGTATCTGTTCCTGAAGGGGCTCCACCCCTCGGTACAGGCCCAGGCCGAGCTGGCCAACCGCACGTGCACCACCTTCGACGAACTCTTGGCGCTCCTGCACAAGATCCGCGATGGCCTTCGTGCGGTCAAGGTCACCATCGGCACAGCCGACCGGCACACGACAGCCAAGCGCGTCCTGCAGCTCGGCTCCAGGAGCGGGGCGAAGATTGAACCGGTTCTCTGGGCGGCGCCGCCAGCGACGACGCCGGATGCTACGCCGCCACCGAGCCGGCATCCAATGGGTCGGCCGCCACCGCAGCAGCCGTTCCAGGCATTTACACCTACGGCGCCAGAGGCCCGGACACAGTCCACCGGGACGGAAACCCCATGGGCTCGCCGGCAGGGTGTCCGGATGGTACGGCCGGCCATGGTCCCCCTGAGCCAGGTGCAGTGCCACCACTGCCGCGGTTTCAGTCCCTACGCCCGTGCATGTCCCTCACCCGACCGGACTTTGGGGCCACGTGCGCCACCTGCGACCGCGCCGGGACCCCCTGGCGCGCGTCGCCCCGCGTTGTGCCCTAGTCGGATGCAGTACGCAATGGCAGCCATCGCCGGTGACCCCTGGGGTGCCCCGCTGGCGCCGGACGACACCGGCTCCCTCAGCGGAGGCGGGCCCGTCGGCGCCGCTCCTGGGGACTCGAAAGCGGACCCGGACCCGAAAATGGACCGACTTACCTCTCCCGGGCCGGGAAACGTGCACGGGGCGTGCCGCTAGCGGCTCGGACGTCCCGTGCCGGCCCCAGTCCGCAGGATCCTAAGATACGGGTACACCGTGTCCTGGCCGCGGTATACCGGCAGTATGCTATCCCCGCGGCCCTCGGCTTTGATGACGCGCGAATACGGCTGATGACACCGAAACTAGACACAGGCGCCGGACCCTCGATTATCCGAGCGGATGCTCTGCCCAAGGGCTGGAAGAAGCGGCTGCGTCCACGCCCGCATTTTCCCCACATTCTGGACGCAAATAAAAACCCTATCTCCGCCCGAGGGAAGATAAACTTGCGCCTACGCTCCGGTGGCTTTGCCACGGACGTCGAATTTGTCGTCGTGAAGGCGCTCGACCAAGCCCTGACCCGATTGGGTCGGGCCGACGTCCCTCTGACTGCCAAGAAGCGCCAGTTCTTCCAAACGTCCGTCGAGTACCTCGGGCACGTCATATTCTCCGGGGAGATGCATGTGCACAACAAGAACCTGGCGTTGCTCGCGAAGGTGGGTCGCCCGCGTACGAAGACGCAATTGCATACCTTCCCTGTCATGTGCAACGTGTACCGACGTTTCGTCGCGAAATACGCACGAATCGCAGCTTCCCTGAACCAGCTGACGACCTAGGCGTGCGGCGACACGCTTTTGGCGTTCACTCAGACGCAGACCGCCTCTTTCACACGTCTACGCGACGTTCTGGTTCATCCGCCAGTCCTGGCGCTCCCTCGCCGCGACGCGCCGTACACAATCGACGTCGATGCGTGCGACACTCAAATGGGTTGCACCCTGCTCCAAGAGCAGCCGCACAGCGAGCTGAAACCCATGCGATTCTATAGCCGCGCCATGCAGCCCGAGCAAGGCAACTATTCGGCCACCGAGAAGGAGTGCTTGGGCCTCGTCTGGTCCGTGCTCCACCTCTGGAACAATGTGGAGGGTTCGCGGTTCACGGTGCGTACAGACCACGAATGCCTCAGCTGCATCTACCGGTTTACGACAGCCACCGGTCGTCTGCTCCGTTGGCGCCTCCGCTCAGCGGAGTTAGACTTTGTGGTGAAGTACAAAAAGGGGGCGGACCACCACCTCCCCGATGCCCTTTTCAGAATGCCCACGGCGGGTCTGGACCAGAAGGAGCTGGATGACGAGATCTCGGGCTTCCTTTTGGCCCAGGCCGCACGGGGCATGGACGCCAAGAACTTCTCGGCGCCGGAGCTGCCTCCCCCAATCGCCGCGGAGGAGCTCCTCCGCGCACATAGCGCGGATGGCCATTGCCAGCAGTTCGGCGCCGTGATCTACTCGGGAAAACCGACGCCGTTCGTCCTTGATGAGAACGGCCACCTAGTACGATGTCAACCGACGACGGACATGAAGCAGGTGCATATCCCCGAGACCCTACGCGCCCGCGTGATTGGCCTTGAGCACTACCCGACGTCCAAAGATCACCCTGGCGTGCAGCGTATGTACGCTTCCATGAAGCGTTGCTTCTATTGGGAGTCGAAGATTGCCGACCTGTACGACTTCGTCCCGCAGTGCCCGCCGTGCGCGAAGAACCGGCTGCAGAAGCGACGTCAAACGTCCCCCATGACCTTGTTCCCACCATAGGAACCGCTGACCGAGGTTTGATTTGACATCCTCGGCCCGCTGCTCAACACGGTTGACAGAAACCGGTGAGTGTTCGTCATGTCCGCCCGCTTCTCGAAGCTAACCCGTACGGTTGCGCTCCGACGCATCACCGCCGCTAAGGTCGCGTCGGCGTTCCTCACCGCATGCGTCGCGGCAAACGGGACCCCCTACTGCGTCCTAACGGACCAGGGTCGGCAGATGGACAACTCGTTCTTCCGCGCCGTCCTGAAGATCCTAGGCACGAGAGGCAAGAACACGACGCCCTACCACCCGCAGATCAGCGGTCAGGTGGAAAGAGAAAACCGTACGCTGCTGAGCCAGATCTGGGCCTTCTGTGAGGAGCACCCGCGACTGTGGGACCGCCTCCTCCCCGCCCTGAGCCTAGCCTGCAAAACCTGCCCCCATACGGCTACCGGTATGGCGCCGTTAGACCTCTTGATCGCTCTCCGCATGCCCAGCCTCTCTCTGTGAGGGCCTAGCGGGCTCGTCTCCGCGGGCTTTCGCCGATGGCTCGCCACTCATGGTGAAGCGCGCCATTATTCAGGGCTTGAAAAAGCTCATCCCGAAGATGCCCACCTCCTTCGGCAAGTACCACTCTCGCTACAAGCCAAACCGGGACAGCCGGGTGCGGCCAACGAACAAGCGCATGGCGGTTGGAGACTTTTTCAACCGCCGCTCCCACTGCAGCGGGCACACGCTGCTGCCCACGGCGCACGGTCCGTTCGAGATGCTCGATACGGATGGCACTGTCGCATTACGCGGCCCTGTTCACGCCGTTTGGCCGGCCAGGAGGTCGATGGAGCGCCGGGCTACGCGGATGACGTGTCACGCCGCGGTTCGAACTGGTGGCGCTGTCGGTGCTGGCTGGGATCTTCATTGATTGTGGGTCTTTTGCATTTGTATGTCAAGTGCTTGAATTATCTGCTTCACAGTAGGGGGGTCCACTGGTATAGATCCCCAGATCTACCCATGGTGAGACTATTGTGTGGGATTCGGGGCCATTTGGGCCCGCTTGCTCAGTTAGCTTAAGGGGACAGCGGGGCGCCCGTGGCCCGGCTTCTCCACAAAAAAAAACTGCGTTATCATCTCCTTCCTCCATCTTTGCGCATTCGGGTTTTCTCCTAGGTGGCAGTGTCAGCGGGCGAGAGTAGAGAAAGGGTGTGCGGGCTGGTTTCCTCAGCTGGGCAGGTGTCCTTATCTGTTTCTGTGGGCGGGGGTGACACGCCGTCTTATGCGACAAATTGGTGGATAAGCAGGGGCTTTCCTGGCTCATGCAACGACAGCAATGTCTGAGAGGGTAAAGCGCTCTACCAGGTCGGCTCCTTCCAGACTGCGGGAGCCGCCTCTCGGTTCAACAAGATCCTCCTTGAAACGTCCGGGCACATCCGGAGCGGGACTGTCGCACCCTTCCCTGAAGGGGTGCACTGGCTCGTGATCGATTACGCGCACTCCATCACCGAGAACGAAGTCGTGTCGGACGTGAACGGCGCCTCTCTGGGCGCCATAACGTACCTGATGCCTTCGATGCCCGTTTGCGGGACCTGGCGGAGGCATGCGGAAACGTGTACGGCGGGGACCGGCTGAAGATGGCGCTCATCCAGGGGCTACCCAAGAACTTGCAGGTGGACGCCCAAAACTACAACCTCCAGTTCACAGAGCACACCCTGCAGCAGCTCGCGTCGCTCACCGAGGGCAAGCATGAACAGGTCAAGCCGCTCCAGCCGCTGCAGCAGCCCCCCCCCAAGATGTATCTGGCACGACCTTCTCGTCGCGCAGGACCCAAGACGCCGGTTATGGCCGTGAGCGAGTCATCTTCCCAGGCCGGTGGTCGCCTGCAGGGCTGGCGCGGATTCGTCACGCCTTCTTCGCCCCGTGTAGCCCGGGGGGGGGAATGCCCGAACCGGGTACGGGCGTGCTGGTTTCTCAACAAGGAGGAACACAACGCGGCAGCCCGTCCGGATGTGCCCAAGGAACCCCAGGACGAACTATCCCGAACGGGGATCCAGTTCGCCAAGGCCGTCCGCTGGGTAGACCGGCAGGCCAAGAGCGCCTCTTCTGGACGGCGGGACCCAAAGACGGTGCACAACCTCCGGGTTGCGATCCTGCAGAGCACCCAGGAGAACCTGTACACGGAGAGTCCTGAGGACTGGGACTCGCATACTGAGGAACAGACCACGACCACGGGTACCTGGGGATCGGGAAACGAGGTCGGAGAGGTGCGCCCTTAGGCGCCCTCACGTCTGTTCTAGGCCCCGGTGATCCTGTGTAGGCCTCAGTAGCATTCCTGGGCCTGTGCGGTCGTCGACTACAAGCCAAGGTAGCCGCATGGACACCGTGTGCCTGTCGGGGTACCTTGCATGTCTTGCGCAAGGTAACTTTCAAGGTTAAGACTACCTTGAGTTTCGGAGGTGAGGACCCGGTTTCTGCGGCCGCGGTTGTGGACACAGGGGCCGGACCAAGCGTCGTCATCGACGACCTGCTCCCTCCGGACGGGCTCATCCATGCCTGGCGTGTGCCTACCCGCACCCGGATCGTGCATGCCTCGGGGCAGGCTCTCAAGGCTCTCGCTTGACTCCCCCGGACCCTGCATGTACATGAAAAACCTATGCATTTCCCTTTTACTGCTTTGAGGCGCCTCTCGGTCCCGCTCATTATGGGGTGTGCCTGCCAGCGCCAGTACACCAAGGCCATTTTTCCCCAGGACGGCATGATCACCTGGACGACGGGCGCTGTCTCGGACATCCTGGGCTACCATCTTGGAGCCAGGGTGCGACAGTACAAGGCACCGGCTCAGTTCCGGGTCCGCCAGAACGAGCTGGCGCTGGCGGGCGCAACGGTTCTCCCCCCTGGTGCCCAGACCGAGGTCCGAGTGGTGGCACGGTCGACGAACATTCGTCTCATCAAGGACCGGGCGGAGTTCCTGGCAAAACGCGGGCTGCACTTGGCCACGGGCATCACAAGACGGTGCACCGGCAGAAGTCCTTCACTGTCCTCCGGGTCAATCTGGGTTGCAAGACCAAGATGTTTGCCAATGGCATCCTAGTGCGGGTCGCCCAGCCTTTTATGGCGAAGCGAGACTTCTCTCCCGAGGGGCCCTTCTCGCCGTCCAACAGGAGCTCGCGGCGCGACAGGAGGTGGACACGCACGCGACCATGGACATGGCGGAACGTCCGCCGGAAACCCCGGTTGCGCCGCCCCCCAAGGAGCGGGAGACGCGAGAGGTGATCTGGGCGGGCGTGCCTGATGAACTCCATTGCAAGGTCCACGGACCTTTCGATCAATTCAAGCGCATGTGGTCGGGAAAACTGGGTGAGCTCAAGGCCACCACGCATGACATCCAGCTCAAGCCAGACGCCAAGCCCGTGTACTCGGCTCCATACAGATCTGGACCGCACCGTCGCCTGAAAATAGAGAAGCAAGTCAAGAGAATGCTCAACCTGGGTGCTACAGAGGCCTCGGACGCCGGGTGCTCCTTCCCGGTCGTCGTCGTGTCTAAGCCAGGTGGCCACTTCCGGGTCTGTGTGGACTCTCGCTGGAAGAACGAGCGCACGGTCAAAGATGTCTTCCCGATCCCGAGGATGGACGACAGTCTGGACCCCCTCGGCGACGCCACGGTGTCTTGTACCCTGCACTGTAACTCCGGGTACTGGAAGATCCGGTTGGCAGCCGAGGACAGAGACTATACGACTTTCACGTCTCACGCGGGCTTGTTCCGGCTTCTCCGGCTCCCGTTTGGTATGGTGAACGCGCCAGCGTCCTTCCAGCGGGCGCTTGACACCATCTTGTCCGGATTTCTGTTGCAAACGCACCTGGTGTACCTGGGCGACGTGATCGGCTTCTCCCGGACGGTGGACTAGCACGTCCGGCACCTCCGTGAAGTCCTCCTCCTGCTGAGAAAAGGCGGTATCTCCGTCAATCCCTCCAAGCGCCACCTGTTCCAGCAAAAGGTCGAGTGCCTGGGGCATGTCGTCCGTCCAGGGCAGCTGCTGGTTAACCAGCAGAATATCAAGAGCCTGGCGCAAGCGCTTTTCCCTCGTAACCTGACAGAGCTCAAGAGCTTCCTGGGCATGTGTAACGTGTACCGGCGTTTTATCAAGGGTCACGCCCACATCGCCAAGCCCCTGACAAAGCTTACCAGCAAAATACTCCCGCACGTACTCCCTCCCCTGGATGCCACCCAGCTGGCGGCCATCCAGGACCTCGAGGAGCGCTTGACGTCGACCACGATCCTGGCGCTCCCCCGACGTGGGGGTCTCTTCATCCTGGATACGGAAGCCTGCGCAGTCCAAGTCGGCTGGACCCTCTTGCAGAAGCAACGGGACAAGAGTATCCACCCGGTCGGCTACTACAGCCGGGGTTTCATCCAGGCCGAGAAGACGTACTCCAAGACCGACAGAGAATGCCTGGCCGTCGTCTGGGCCTGTTTTCTTTCCGCCCATACCTCGAGGCACAAGAGTTCCTGATCCGGAGGGACCATTCCAGTTGACGCTGGCTGCTTGACATGGACTGTGCCGATTCACGGATCGCTCGCAGGCGCCTCCGCTTGTCGGAGCTCCGGTACAAGACCCGCTCCAGAGCGGGAAGGGAGGACCACTGTGCCGACGCTTTGTCGCGTCTCCCGACGCTGGTACCGGATCGGTCCGTCCAACCGGAGCAGATTCCCTGCCTCGCTCAGGCTTGCTCTCCCCGTGGCTGGGTGGCGCCGAACTACGGGGAGCCAGCCAAAGAACAACCAGTCACGCTCGCGCACATGCTGGCCGCGCAAATGGGGTATCAGCCGTGCCAAGATCTACGGAATAAGATGGACCAGAACGATCACTCACGCTTTCAGGAGACCAAGGAGGGGCGTATCGTGCGTGTCGACACCCTAGACGGGGCTGTCCAAGCGCGCGTCCCGTACATCCTGCGTCAGGGCCTCCTGCGGTTGGAACACGACGTGGTGCGCGCTGGTCATCCTGGGATTAACCGGATGTACGCCGCCATCAGGCGCCACTACTACTGGAAGTCCATGGCCGCGGACGTGTACGACTGGGTGGCCAGTTGTGCGTCTTGCGACAGGAACAGGACTGTACCAAGGCAACGCACGGCGATGCTCAAGTTGTTTCCGGCGACGGACCCCTTCGCCAGCACGTCTATGGACCGCATCGGTCCCCTGACAGAGACCAAAAGCGGGACCGTCTTCCTCCTGATCATCATAGACTGTTTCTCTAAGCTGGTACGAGCCGTCCCCCTGGCTGGCATCACAGCGACGGACGTCTCTTCGGTGTTCTTCCGCGATTGGATTTCCGTGTATTGGCCCCCGGGCACAGTCCTGACCGACAATGGACTTCTGCTCGCCGCCCTGTTCTTCCAGGGTGTGGGCAACCTCATGGGCATCCGGAGCCTGTACACGTCCATTTTCTACCGTCAGACCAATGGCCAGGTCGAGCGTTTCAACAAGACGCTCTTGGACCTGTTCACGCACTACATCGAGGACCACCAGGACAAATGGGACGAGCTCGTCTCCGTGCGGGCGCTGGCGTAAAATTCGAGGCCCCACCGGACAACGGGCGTTGCCCCCATGGTCACCCCTCGGCGCCTGAGCAGCTCTTCCCTGGAGCGGATGCCGGACGGCATGACGCCTGACCCGAGCCAGACGGTGGCCGAGGCCAAGGAAGCCTTCCTGGAGTCGCTCAGGGCCGTGCTCCCCCGAGAACGGGACTCTGTTTCCAAGACACAAGCCCGGTACAAGAGTGACTATGACAATAAAATCCGCCCTCGCCGAGTGTCGGTGACCAGTGGTGACTGAATGTACCTGCGGAACAGCACCCGGAAGCACAAGCCCGACCCGAAGGTGACCGGACCGTACGAGGTGTTGGAGTCGGACAGGAGAACCTACCTGATCGACCAAGATGGACTGCCGTACCGCGTTAGCGGCGACCTCATGGTGCCGGCGGGACCGGTGGAACCCGCGAACCAGCCCAAGCAACCGTAAGTGGCAGTACCAGACGCGCTCCAACCCGGTGGGTCCGAGTTTGTGTTCGAGCAGTTCGCAGACCACATCTGGGATGACAAGGGGGTGCTCTGGTTGCTGGTCCGCTGGTTAGGCTATGGGCTTGAAGACGACACCTGGAAACACTCGGGTCGCCTACCGGTGGCAGCAGTGAACCGGTATTGTCGCCGCATGTTCTTTCTCCCTCAGGACTATGAGAAGGCGGAACCGGGTCGTGACAACCGGGAGGCCTGACAAGACAGCCGAGAGACAACAAACCCTCGTATATGCAATTTCTATGTCTCACGGTCCATCCCTTGCGAAGGGCCCGCTATCTTTCCCGGCCAACACTAAGCACGCTCATGCTCCCTAACACGACCGACACTGACCTGAAGCGCGGCGCCTCAGTCCAGACGACGACGCGTCGCAGACAGGCTTCCAAAACCGGACGGTCCATCTTGGCCCCCGTAGGTGCGACCATAGCCATGCGTGTTCTCAACCGGGATGCTCGGCCGAGGACGCGACTCGTACCAGCTGGTCCCCCACGTCTGGCTGCCTCCACCGCCGGTACAACTCTGGGGGCTCCCAGGGGCGTCGGGATACCTGGTCTCTATGGCTCCCGCGGCCGCTTCCCGACGATCACCGGTGCCCGACCCACGCGCGCGCCAAGTACTGGCATGCTCCGCCCGCCGAAGATGGTTTTTCTGCCGCTGCTGGTGGATGCTCAGTAGGCGCCAGAGCTGGTCGTTCAGGCCGACGCGAGACCACCCCTGCAGGACCGCTTCCAGAGCTCCGGGGTCCTCCACCCGGTGCGTCTCCGCCCAGGTGAGCAAGTCGTTTGACAAACTCCCTAGCACGTCGACCAGCGAGACCAAGAGCACGCTGGTGGGAAACCCAGCCGACGCCCTTAGGAGGCTCCCGAAAAGACTCTCCATCCAGGCCTCACCCTCCGACCCCAGTGTCGCCAAGGTATCTGGCAGGAGTGATTCGGGCACAGGGGGGGGCAACGGCAAGCGGTTGGTCGTCACAGACCGGGCCACTGTACTCACCCCGGGAGGCACAGGGTCCGCCCGACTCGAAGGAGCTGTTCTCGCTAAGGTCACCGGGCTGGCGAGGGGGGTAGCGCGGGGAGGCGGCACCAGTTGATGACCCGGGAGATGTAGACCACCCAAGGGCGAAGAGCCAGAACCACCGGTTCGCTGCGCCACGGCGAACGCCCACCCCGACGGGACCCGGACAGACGCGAGTGGAACTGGGGCGCGACCCAGAGGCGCCGAAGGCAGGACCTCCATGCAAGTCGACGGGATCGAGTACGCCGCGGCAGCAAGGGGGTCCTGGATGACAATGCGGATCTAGTCGGTGCCGTGTCGGGTCACCACCGTAAGCCACCCATCCCGGTCACGGCGGGAGGTATCAAGACGTCGCACAGCGTCGTGGAAGTCTTCGTCCTGGACCGGAAGAGCCGCTCGCAGAGCCAGCATGTCCTGGAAAACGCCCAAGGCATCCGCATCATCACTGGCGAGCTCCTCCGGCTCGCGTTGTTTGACCCAGCCAAATAGGGCTTCCGAGAACAGCCAGAACCGGCAGTCAAGCGCCTCCTCGTATCTGCGGTTGCACGCCACCACCAAGGACTCGGTCACCCAAATGGCCATCGTGCCAGAGTGGGCGTCCCGACATGAACGGTAGATCTCATACCGGGCGTAGTACGCCACAAAGGAGCCCACAGTGGTGCACCCAGTCGGGGTGTCCATATCGGAGAACCAAGTGGGCTCCGCCGCGAAGAACTGGTTGCGCATCACAGGGGGCAGGAGCCGAAACTCTTGGTGGTTCCTGCCGATCAGGAAGCCTCAGAGACGCGCCCATTGCTCGGAGTTGGAAAGAAAGGACGGGGGCATGATGGGTAGCCGACGCAAGTACGGACCCGGAATCGGCATGTAGAGCAGCTTGGGGTTCGTCGCCGGAGCGGCCAAGGCCTTAACCCCGGACACCATCTCCGCCAACCGCCCGGGGTACTCGTTCTCGATCGGCGCTCGGATAACCGGCGCCGAGATCATGGAATCGTAGCAAACGGCGAGATCCCGGACCAAGCAATCGGAGAGGCCGGCAAGACAGGTCGCCCAGGCGCTACCCGGAGCCCAAGGCGCGCAGTTAGCCCCAAGAGGCAGACCCGGAGCGGCGTGCACAACCTCCCCAGCGCCGCGGTCAGCCGAGACAAGCGCCGTCGTGTCCAGACGCGTCAAGAACCCCCGCCGCTCCTCCCTGGTCCAGATAAGCGGCGAGTCGGGGCGCATGGCCAGGAACTCCTGGATGCGCTCCGCCGTGTTGACGTCCTCGGGCGGGGCCAGAACGACACCCGCGAAAACCCGGTACAGGCGCACCAACATGGTGGCTGCCAGAAGACTCGGCGGGGGCGCATCGCCCGGCTTTGCCGCGGGCAAGGCCACGCCAGGGATGACGCCACCCACGGGCGCCGGGCTGGTGCCAGGGGGACCGCCGTGCTCCCCAGGGTGGTCAACCGACGGCGGCGCTACCTGCACGGACCCCAAAGACGACATCTTGGCCTTGGTCTGGGACGCCTTGATCTTGCCCTTGGCTTTGGTTTGGGACGCCTTGCCCTTGTACCTGCGGCCTCCGCCAAGGCCGGACCTCCTGCAGGGGATAGGGTGGGAACTGGGGATGGCGGGCCTTGTCCGGGGTCCCGCGGGGATAAGGTGCGCACCCGTGGAACAAGACAAGGTGGGGGCGGGGGGGGACGCACGAGTGGACTCGTCCTCACCCCGGCTTGTACCCTCCTCCTCGCTCTTACCCCGGTCAACCCGCGCTCCAAGCCCCGACGACCCTCCTCCCCCTTCAAGGTCCACACACGCGCGCGGGGAGCTGGTCGGCCCCGAGACCATGGCGGAGGAAGGCCGGGCACGCACGCCACCCCAAGAGATGCACGGGACACCGAGGGGTCCTGACGAGGCGCCCGTGGGGGAACCGCCTGGGCTGGACCGAGACGGTCCACGCTGAGAAGGGAGCTCTATCGCAATACGCGGCCCGGTCCACGCCCATTGGCCGGCCAAGAGGTTGATTGAGCGCCGGGCGACGTGGATGACGTGTCACGCTCCGGAACGGACAGGCGGCGCTGTCGGTGCTGGTTGCGATCTTGAATGATTGTGGGTCTTTTGCATTTGTATGTCAATCGCTTGAATTATGTGCTTCACAGTAGGGGGGTCCACTGGTATGGATCCCCAGATCTCCCCATGGTGAGACTATTGTGTGGGATTCGGGGCCATTTGGGCCCGCTTGCTCGGTTAGCTTAAGAGGACAGCGGGGCGCCCGTGGCCCGGCTTCCCCACAAAAAAACTGCGTTATCACCTCCTTCCTCCCTCTTTGTGCTTTCGCGTGTTTTTATGCGTGGCCGTGTTAGCGGGAGAGAGAAGAGACAGGGTGCGCGGGTGGGTTGCCTCAGCTTGGCAGGTGTCCTTATTTGTTTCTGTGGGCTGGGGTGACACGGCGTCTTATGCAACAGGCACCTACATCGCAATCGACCAAGGCGACGGCGAAGGACGGGTCAACCGTAATGACGTCACACCGGCACCGCGCCCGGTGTCGGGACCGGATCTGCAGCAGCATCGGCTCACATAGGCCTTGCTCCCCGACGTGAACTCCTCTGATGAGGACCCGACGTGGGACATGGACCGCGTGCTGGCTATTTGCCACGACGCCGATAACGGCATCATGGCGAACGTCCGGTGGGCCACATATAGCCGGGGCCATGACTCGTGGGAACCCATTTTGGGTTTGCCGCAGCATCTCGTCATCCGCTTGGCAAAGCAGAAGACGTTTTCGCTTCCGGACGACGCCTTTCCGACGACGCCCGTCGTCCTCGCCCCGGGCCCGCGGCAGCCCGATTTGGTATGCGTCGCGGTCCAGCAGCACACCGACGAGACGGGCACCGCGCTCGTCGATGTCCGCTAGACGTCCTCGACAACTAGCCACGAGGAGACTGTCCCTGCCCTTTGGGCATCCTCCCTCCTTGCGGAGTTTTCTGATGACCCACCACCTGCCCACTGGGCACTGGGACGCCCCGCTTTCGAGAAACTCGATGCGGTCTGGGGCCCCCATACGGTCGACCTGTTCACCACGGCCGCGGAAAATTCATCTGACTCGGTTCCTGCCCCTTACCCCCGCGGACGCCGCTGGCGGCTGCGCCGCGGCGTTTTATGTCGACTCGGAAGTTGAGAACGGGTGGGCCAACCCCCCCGTCTCCTTTTTGCCACAGGTCGTCGCCCGCATCACCTCCTACCCTGGTGACCTCACCCTCGTCGCCCTGAGCGGGAAACACCAGTCCTGGCGGGCGCTCGCCACGCGCTACTGCGCCGCGCGAAAGCAACGAAACTTCCCCTACCCTACGTTCACGGTGGCCGGCCGCACAGCCTGCTCCCCGCCGCCTGTGTGGCGCGTGATGATATTCCGCTTTGAGAAGGCGCATAGAACCCGGGTCAGCTCCGGCGCCACGGCTTGGCGGAGCCGCTGCCGAGGACCAGTGGGCCGACTGCCCCCCGACTCGTCGCTGTAGTCATAGACGAACCGCTCGTCGGCAGACGTCACACTATCCGCCGCCCGCACCTCGTTCAGAATACGACCAATGTTGTCCTCCATGTTCGTTGCGCGGCGCAGCTCCTTGACGACATTGACGCCACCGTCCAGCGCCTCCAACACCGTGAGATCGCTGGAAGTCCGAAGGGACGCATGCAATCGGTCCACGCCATTGCGTAGCACCCAGCTGATGGCCCGCCCGACGGCTCTGGCCGGAACACCGCCTGCCGCGGCCAGGAGATTCACTGCTTCCGCCGACAGGTGCGCCTGAAGCGCGTCGCCTTCCGGCGCGATGGAGCCCACGCGGTACCCCTTGTGGTACGCTGCGTATGGCGGCTCCACCTCCTGCCCTTCGGACGGACGCGGGCTTTTGCCCCGCGTGGCCCCCCGGCTCCGCCGCGACTCGGTTGCCCCCGCCGCCGACCGGGCGGCGCCGTCGGTGCCGGCCGGCGTCCGGCCACGCCGCGCGTCGCCCTATTGGGGTGCCGCCGTTTCGCGCTCCGCCCGCTCATACGCCCCCGCGGTCACCGGCGGCTTCCACCTGCGGGCAGACCCCGTCGGCGGCGACCACGACCGCTGGCAGCTCCCCGCGGATTCCCCCATAGACGCCACGCCGCTCCGTTGCGACGGAGCCGGTGGCGGCCTTGCCCGACGCTGCGCCTGGCCACGAAGAGGGTGTTGCGTCTCGCGCCTCGGCGGCGTCCGCCCGCGTAGCGGCGCGGGCGTTGGTGACCGCCGTCGCAGTGGTGACTTTGACCGACGCGGTGACGCCAACTGTCGTGGTGACGCCGACCGACGCGGTGATGCCGACTGGAAGGGCGACCCCCGGCCGGGCGTCCGCGTCCGCGTCAGCGTTGTTGACGCCTTTGCCGGTGGCATCCACGACAGTGACGGCCGGGCCCCGGCCCGGCCACGCCCCCCCGGCTACGACCGCGTCTGCGACGCGGCCCGCCACGACGGGGACTCCGAGCGTGCCGCCGCCCCGCCCTTAGGGGCCTCGTCGCTGCCTCCGCTCCGGGTGTGACCCGCCCCCGCGTCTCGAGCCGCCTCCGGCGGCGTCCGCGCCGCTGCGCTCGTCGACGTCACGCGCTCGGCCCGACTTTTGGAGTCGACGCCTCAGGCGTCCATCGCTGGTCAAAACCCGTGTGGGTTCGCCACGAGGTCTTCCTGCGCGGGAAACGGCGTCTGCCCGAACCGCAAGCCCGCGGCCTCCACCACATCTATTGTCAGGGAGCTTCACCGCCATGCCTTGCAGCAGCCGCTGCAGCAGGGCATGCTCGTCCGTATTCCCAGCCACCATGTCATCCAATGGGAGACGCTCCAACCGATGGAGTAGGGCGAGGGAATCGCGATGAACGCGCCCGCCGGAAACGTCCGCCAGCAGCGTGATAGCGGTGAGCTGCATGCGCTCCACCCCGGACATATCCTGAAGGCAAGTGCGGTCGTCCACCATCATGCGGTCGTAATAATACAACAGCACGGTGGGGTACGCCACGTGAAACCCCCTCGGCTGCTCCAAGTCGTCCACCGCCGACGGCACGCGCCGCCAGCCGCCGCCGCTCAACCGCTTGGCGTGCTGGCCGGCCGGCATCAGGTATGCGACGTCATCGCCCTGGCACGCCCGGACGTTCACCTCCTTCCGCGCTTGATTGCCCGCAACGCAGTCCCCCTCCGTCAGAAGGTGCGTCAGACTCTGCCCAACCCGATCGGGTTTTGGCCGGGAGCTGAATTCCGGCCGCTCATACGGCGGAACCGGCCGCGGCGCCGCCCCCGCGCCCTCCCGTCGAGCTTTCTTGTCCGCCGACTTCCCGTAGTAGTACGCCGCCGCGTCAATCGCTACTCGGTGCTGCGCATCGGCGGTCTGCACGTACCCGGCATCCGCCGCCGTTCGTAGAAGCGGAAGCGGCAACTCCGTCAGGTACTTCACCGGCGGAAGCACCGCATCGGGCATGAGGCTCATGAGCCGTCCCCAGCAGTGTGCCATCCACGGCACCCACTCGTGGAGGTCCCCGACGTCCCCGTCTGTCCTCACGAACGTGTAAGCCGTACGGACGAACATAGCCGGCAACGCCGACCCGAAGCGCGCCACCTCCCTGCTGAAGCGGACGGCCAACTCGCCATTGCACCGCAGCGAGTGCACCTCGGGGATGCCGTCGTGCCAAAAAGCCATGCGTAAGCCGGCCCGCATGCGGTCGACCGCCAGCTGGTTCCGCGGGTCGGGCCCCGGCACCTGCGTCTGTTCCGGCACCCCGTCGTGGTCCGCCATTACGTCTTCGGCGTACCGCCGCAAGCCCGTCTTGACTGCGTACATTAAGAGAGGCGCGATGTAGGCCATCGCCTCCGCTTTCCCCGGCCCGCGCCATCCGCCCGCGCCGCCTCCACGCGCGCGCCGCTGACGTCCGCGCGCGCGGCCTCCGCTGCCGCCGCCCGCGTCGTCGCCGGCCGCAGCAAGGCGCGGTGTCCGCCCCGCCGTTGCGTGCAGCCCGCGCGCGCGCTCTCAAGTGGGCCGCGTCGCTTGGGCGACTCCACCCGGCGCTCTCGCGCTGGCGACCCCCCACGGATGCTCGGCATACGCGGCCCCGCATCCGTCTTTGCTGGCGAGTGACTGCCAAGTTTTGGCCCGGCGGGGGTGTTGCGATCGGCCGGGGCTATGTCCAGTACATATGCCCTTGCCGGCACTTGCACCCGTCTCTCCGTACTTCGGATTGCGGGCTCTGGGACGGCTGTTCCTCAATAAGTAGCCCCCCTACGCGGACCCGGGGATAATAGTTCGTCTCTTTTTCTCGTCTGTTCACGTGTTGCTATTCTAGCGCCGGCCACGGCTCTTGCCGCCTCGTCTTGTTCGCCATCTACATCTTGGCGCCTCTCTTGCGTCCTGGAATTTTCGCGCCTCTGCGCCGTCTACGTCGTCTTGGGAGGTCGACCCTTTGGGTCCTTCTCTTTTGTATTGTCAGAGTTGATCCAGGGGACTTGCTCGCGCCTTCAGTGTTGTCACAGACGCTGCACAGCTCCACGAAAGGGTAGAACAGCTGTGGATGCACCTGCACTGTACAACTGACCGTCTCTGCTCTCCTCCGAAAGGGTGGACCGTACAGTTCCCTCCGAACGGAAAGGCCAACTGTGTCATCAGCATCGTTTTGTCTGCATGCACGTCCAACTATAGGCTCTGCGGCCACCTGAAAAGGCGGACCACCAACGGTATCCTGAAAGGAAAGTTCTGCCGTCAGCATCGGAGCTTCAGAACTGCTGACACGGATCACAATCGGTGTTTCGGTCCCCCGTGAGGTCGAAGAGCGCACAGCCCCCCAAAAGAGAGGGCCAACTATCCCGAGAGGGACGGACAACTGCGACATCTACTGTGCTTGAGGCTCGCCATGCGGAAATCAGCGTGGTCTGTGGCCTCCGGAAATGGTTGGCTGTGAGTTGTATTCCAAAAAGGACCGGGGACCCTCGGAAGGGACTGACGAATCGCAGAGCTACCTGCTCGTATGGTCAAAACTCTATCGCTGGACAGTCTCAGGCAAGTTATGGATGGGGATGGGGACACGAGTTGGTGTCGTTGCAGAGTGGGTGACCGGAGCTCGTCTCATGACTCTCCGAATGAGAAAGGGCTCAGAAACCGGCAGAGAAACCAGAACCGGGCGGCACAGCCGGACATGTCTCAGGCGCACGTGCTCCAGGCCGAAGCTGCGCGGGCGCAGCGTGTCGCTGAGACAATGCGTGTCGCGGCCCATGCCGCCCAGCGCGCCGAGACTCTCTCGCGGCAGTCTGCTTTGCGCGCCCCTCAATTTGTTGCGCGCTCATCAAGCGGCGATATTGTTGGCGTTGGCCGCGGCCGTGCTCGCGGCCGCGGTTAATTCACGAGGCGAAGTTTTCAAGCCGGTTCTCATATCGGCGGCGATGGACACGCAGAAACTGTAGCACACGAAGGTCTCGGCAGACCAGTACCCGACCGAGGTCCGGGAGCCTCGTCACGGACCCGATCGGCGCCGAAGCGCGGGGAGACAATGTCTGCGACGCCCTTCAACCCCGCGATGCCGCGCCTGCATCTTCAGTGACGTGGATGTGCGGCCCCGGATGCTTCTGGAAACGCCGGCGCAAACTGCGGGCGTAACAGTGAACGGCCGTGTCGGATCGCGCCTCGGTGCACGTCGCCCACGCGCCTGGCGACGGAGTGCCACGGCCATTGGCTGTCGCACTAAGGTCTCTTTCATTCTATTAGACACGCAGTGGTTTTGATCGCATAGTTGTCATGCTTGCTCCAACCAGTTTCAATCTTTGCAGGAACCTCTGATGACGGGTTTCGCTTGAGCACACCAAAACTCCCGTCGAGAAGCACGGTTCATCGGCCGCTGTGGTGTGTACACCTCCGGCGGCATTGATCTGGTCATGCCGATACCGTCCGTTCCGGACCATCTCAGATTTGGTCGAATCCAATTCAAGCTTGATCCCTTGAGGGGCTACTTTACTCAGATTCAACAGAGACAAGAGATCAGCACGCGATGCTCGCGCGACCACATCCGAGGATCTTTGATGCCGGAAGCGCCGCGAATCTGACTCGAAGCGCTGGCGCCAAGCAAGCCGTCTTGACATGCTAAAATGTGTGACTCCCTTAACACATTTCTCCGTCATCGCCCAAATCCCAGCATGCCCACGCCGACAAAGTCACATTCACTCCGCGTCCTCCTCATCCTCGTCCCCCACATCGTGCTGCGGCTCAGCCCAGTCGCCACCGTGGTGCGGTCAGCGGGCTCCTACAGGATCTCTGCGGCATTGTTAACACGTTCCGAGGTGAAAATAACACGCAGCCTGCCAGCAAGAAGGACGACCTCCCATGTGATGCGGCGCTCCGCGCGCACGCGCGTGCACGGCTTCCGTGCGATTGCACGCGTGGTCGGCATTGCAACTCACTGTGCAAGGAAACACATAGAGCATTCAGGCGCGAGCAGATGGAGCGTCGGGTGCGCGAGGGGGCGTGCACCGGAAGGGCATTGGGAGACGGTGCGGGGCGGAGGGGCGCGCATGGAACCTCTAGGGCACGACACAGTCGGGGGTGGCCGTGGCGCGAGGCACAGCGCACGGGCTCAGTCGGCCACAGCAGCCCGCAGTGTGCAAAGCTGTGGGAAAAAAAGGGCGCGCGCGCGAAGCGCCTGATTGCCCAGGCTTGCCGATTTCGGATCAAAAACGAACAGTCGGCGGATCAAGAAATCTTCAAAGTATCCCCACAGTTCGGATGGACGATTTTAGGTCGCTGCACGATTCTCGCTTCTTTGCTACGACCGTCTTTGCAGGCCTCTGCAGACCATCGTGTCAGCTAGAATACCACATTCACGGGCCAGTACGACTTGACAGGATCTGGGGACATCGGCTGGGCGCTATATTTCTTGATGGTGTCCTTCCTTGTGGGGTGGGGACGGAAAAAAAGCCCCCTGACACAGTTTTGTGCTGTGTTCATGGACGACGATGAGACGCTACTCGAATGCCTATTTGTGCCATTTTCCGGAGAAAGGATGCCGAGTGGGTCTCTAATGCGCTCGAATAATCCGCCGGCAAAACGCTGTTCATGCGGCCGAGCTATAGCCAGGCAAAAAGAAACCTGTTCTCAGGGGGCTCATAGAAAGGGATAGACTTTGGCACGACTGAAGGCATATTGGCCACCAGATCATTGCTGGCAAACTGGAGTGACCAGAACTGGAGATTAGTTTGGGACGCTGAAGCCGTCTTCGTCTCTAGATTCGATCTGATCCGTATAGATATGTACAAGAGGGGTGTTCCACGTGATTCTTGCATTCCCAGATCACATCGGTCCGCATGGCCATCACCAACATTGGTTGGGAAAGCCTGGATTGCGTTGAGGTTTTCTGAGATGCTCCAACAGAAGAGTTTTGAATCGCTTCTCCGCCGCATCTGGACACAGGCCTTCTTTCCAAAAAAAAAAGGAGCCCACTGCATGGTTGTGAACGCCCCTTTGCCGCTGAGAGAACGATAACGAGCGTCGTCGGTCAGGAGCAGCACCGGCGCCCACAAGACTGATGCACACGTATGAGCCCCTCTCACGTGAACAGAAACGCCTCGGGTCTTCTTCAAACTGGAGTCAGTATAAAGTCAGATAGAAGGGTCCTACGGTCCCGTCAGCCGAACGTCTCACTGGGATTTCATGACATTGCGCTTGCGGTCTCAGTGCGGTGGCACACGCACGAGAAGACATGCAGAGCCATGTTTTGTGCTCCCTGACATGCGCGAAAAAGTTCTTGAGTCGCACATGCTTTGATTGGAACCTAAAATATACAAGGATAATCCAACAGTGCGATGTTTCCACCCTCAGCTGTGCTGTGGCGCTGCCCAGGTCGAGCTTGCAAGAACTTTTGGTTCCATTATGAGTCATGTACTGGCCGGAGCCGATCCATACGGAAGCTACGGTCATCTTGTCAACAGAATTTGGATGCTGGACAATTGTCCAATCGCGGCTGAAAGACGACAACGCCGCCAATGCCGCGTAGTTCTGACACACATCAAAGTATTGAAAAGCTCCCTGCTGCTTCTTATCGTTCGGCGACTTGCACTTGGCGCATTGCGCGGGACATTGAGCAGGACGTCAGCGACAGACGGCATGGTCACGGTGTCAGTCGCGCAGGTGAGCACTCCGGGGCTTGGACACGCTGTGTCGATCATCCAACAATCACTGATGCCATACTAGTGTATTCCGAGTCCTCTTGTTGCATAGAAGCCATTTCAGGAGAGAAAGAACTAGCACTCGCCAGTTCAATGGAAACAAGAGCGCTCTCACGGGCGTTCTCTGGTGGCAGCGCCACAAAAGAATAAAGCAGTGAAGCACAATCGAGGAGACATGATGCGCTGTTCTCGGCGACCGAGGCTTGAAAACAAAACCTGCCAGATACGGTAGCAGTACGAAGTTACTGTCACAGCAGGATTGGGTGTTGAACTGGCGTCGAGCCTTTCCGAACTCATGCTGACAGCGGCCATGTACTTGTCAAAAAACTGGTAGGTTACATTATTTCTATATGTGGAGATGAGAGCGCGTGATGATGGTTGTGACCTTTCGAACTCAACCGGCCCAGACGTCCCAGTTGACTCTGCCGCGCGCGTCGCGTGTAGATGAGCAATCGTAACTGCGTGCAAAGGCGATCATAGCCCGATAGTTGCTGAAAGATGTGACACGAAGCCTAATGGGAAAAGAACGTGGCCTGAATGTGCGGTCATGGAGGCGTTCGTCAAGCGAATAGGTACCAGGTTCATGATAACCACGTGTATCTTGGCATTTCCTGTGCAGCGTAGCTCTCAGAACTGTGATACGTTCGACCTGACTTGATTTCGGAAGGGACGGCACGGACAACTTTGCTGGGGGGAGCGTGAAGCTTGGTCAATGCAACCTACTACGGCTTCGAAATCCAATCACGCCCGGGAACGTGCAGCGCCGTTGACGGTGTCGGCGGCCTCACAGCCGATTTAGTTGAAGTTGGAAAAAGGTGCGCGGTCGCGACGTCCCCGCCCGAAGCGAAAGTGGGTCTTTTGCTGGCTGTCGCACTGGGATGGCGCCAGCCTTGCTCGGTCGCTGAGATTTTTGGAACTCTCAGAGAGCTCTTCTTGAGAGACGTCGACATAGCCTCGGAGCTTGAGAGCAGCGGCACTGGGGGCATCCGCCAATGCGGCCGTACCAGGGCCGCTCATGGGTGCGTTCATTCTCGCAGACAGCTAAACTTGCATGGAGCGGTCTCACAATGCACGTGCGAAACGAAGCACGACGAACTGCACACCCTGCAAGTTGTGGGCGGAAGCGGTGATCGCTCCCACACATGCGGCTGCTCCTCCGTGATTGACATCGACAAAGCGGGCTCAGCCGCCCGCGCGACCGAGCTCGGCAGCGAATCGGCTGGTACTAGCGGTCACTACCTGTCCGAAACCGGTTGTTGCGCACAAAGGCAGGCAGCGCGCAGTCGCGGCGAGAGAGTCGATGCAATAGCTGTGCACTGAACACACATGGTCAACTGACAGACGGGCTGCCCAGCAATGTTCAACTAAAAGATGCGCTGTTCTCGCATATTCGACTGATATACGTGCTACACTGCCACGCACATGATGTAGGGAGAGAGGCTCCAACGAAAAAAACCTTCCCAGCGGGAAAAAAAACGATTGCTCTATGGTCTCCCCGCTCGACGACCCTCGACCTCAGCCCCGCGTACTCCCCTTCTCAGCCAACCAACATCCGACAACCGTACATCCGGGGATACGCGACTGGCACTTTCGGCCCACATGTGCTCGACCAAAGCATTGTGCAAGGTGATGTGGTTCTGCGCGTCCTTGGCCTTCGTCTCGGCCATACGCATGTACCACGCCGTCCCAACCAGCGCGTTTTGACAGCCTTGTCTGTCATTAAGTTGAGCTACAGATAGAGGCCCTGGCGCGCCCAATAAAGCGCCGCAGGTTGGACCATCGTCGTTAACAAAGGCGATTCTCAAACGCGACCTCGCCATAGACCGCCGGCTCCCCGTCCACACGGAAGTAGTCTCGCAGACGGCGTACGCTCCTGGGTCGAATTCGCAAGGCAAGTAGAGGCGACGGCCTGGACGGGAGCCTCCGACACGCATGCGCACAAGTTCTCCACGCACCAAGCGAAGCGCGCGGCGCGCATACAGGGTAGCTGGATCCCACCGCATGACAGCCGTCTGTATATCATCATCAGCTACATCGTCTTCCTCGATCCACGGAGCCTGGCGTATGCCGAGAGAGTTCAGAGCGGGAAGATGACGGTGCCAACGACAGGAGCGTTGTGACAACACGCCCAGCCATCCCCACCCAGTCGGGGGGGAGGTGAACCAGGCCGTGTCGCCGGGTAGTCTTGTCGGGGAGTACCCGCCCAGGAAGGAGACCCCGAAGAGCACACACGCACGGCGTCGACGGAGGAAGACGCCCCGAGAGACAAACACGAGTTGTGTGACCGGAATTTTACTTGCCCGCGTCGAGGGCCTCGAGGCGACATTCACGCCTCGCCTTCTTATCCCGTCCGCTGCCCTCAGACCCTCCCAAAACCCCCCTCAGACTCCCTCAAAAAACACTCAGAAGACCCTCCCCTCAGGGCACATGGGGCCAGTCTCAGCGGAGGATGGCCGAGGATTCGGACACCACCTTGACTAGAGGCGGGGAAAGGGTGTTACGTGACACCCTTGCGGCGCCCGGGTGTCAGGGGAGCGGTGTAATGCTGGTCAATGGTCCAAGTCGGGTATACACAAAGATAGGCCCTTAACTGGGGGACTGCCCTGGGATTTACTAGCTGCAGGGACGTCTCCAGATCGCGGTCGTGGTGTATGCGCCACAAGGTGATCACAAGTAGATCTCCACCGGATCGATTCGAGGTATGTGTCAGTAGGACATATTTCCCTCACGGAAGCTAGCTGCCGTTTCGAACTGACCGGATTCGGCCGCCCATGACGCTAATCCGTGTGTCCTCTCTTGACTGGGGGAGAACTGGCTCCTCGAGTGTGGGGGTCAGGTGTCCGGCCGTCACAAGCGTGACATCGACCACGAGACGTCGGCGTGCGTGGGCCGCCGCGCCCAGCTCCGCGCTCGCCACAAGTAAAGGCCCTGCGCCCTCGGCCACGACCAACGCGGCGGTTGCTCCTTGGGGAAGCGGCATCAGCGGCTGATGTGGTCGCATCAAGTCGTCCCTGCAATGCCGCCTCCTCATCGGCGTCTGGAGCGTTGGCATTGTCCGCGGGATGGCCATCAGCATCTTGCAGCGGACGACGCATCTCGCGCGACCTCCACTCCCGACCCATGTCGGAGATGGCCGCTGCAGGGGAAGACCAGAAGGCAATATCGGCGCGGTCTGCTGCCGACCTGGCCAAGGAGTTGAGCGCCACAGTGTTGGAAACAGCTTCACGCTGCATGGTGGCGCCCATGCGGGAAGATGCCCTGGCGGTCTTGTTTCCGAAAGGCCGTTCTTGAAAGACACTCGTCTTGCGTTGTTGCCGGCCACGCGCGTACGTTGAGCTACTTGGGTCCATGCTGACGTCCTCATCCTCTTCGGTCAGGCCGTAGAGAGGATCATCATCACACAGTTCCGCACCCGTTGCACCGTACGGGCTTGGAGGACGGCGCGACGCACGCATAGCCGCCACAGAAGCGGCGCCGCTAAAGCGGTCCAGCCGCCACAGGATCCCCCAGTAGGGCAGCGCAAGGCACTCGAGCGTTGCGACCACCTCGGCCTTGAAGCCCTCGAAGGGGCTCAGGCCGTTGTGCTCAGGGGCGTACATGAATAAATGGCACTCTGATATACTGGTTAGATATCCTCGGATATACTCAGACTGCAGAAGAGCAAGCCCGATTACGCGTTCTCTTATCCGAGTGCCGCCGCCATTCTTATGGCTCTGAAGCGGATAAACAGAAAAACAACGACTTACCAGTCGTCAAACGAAGGAATCCCACTTCCTCAGGACACTTTACTCGCCAGGCGGCTCAGAACGCGCGAAGCCGGCAAAAGGCACGCAGCATTACGTTAGACGCAAAATGGATAGCAGTGAGCCAACTCAGGGCAAGTCGTCGAAGGCGAGAGTGATTCGAAAACGGGGCGATTTATCGTCTTTTGTCGTTCGCGGTAGCTGACGGGCGGCCTGTACGACTCAAAACACTTCGTGAAGGTTAACGTGAGTAGCGAGATGGGCAACGCTGCTTCCACATCTTGCCTGGCATTCGCTGTCGCGAGCGTGACAAGGCCTCGCAGAGGTCGCGTTCACAGGTTCTACCACAACGCGCTCTTCGTTAGTTCTCGGCAATCATCATCGTAAGTACGTCTTCTCTGATGTAGTTAGTGCAGAATCTGATATACTCCGAATAGAATCCCTATTCGTCCTCATATCCTACATTTCTTGGTTTCGGATATATATCCTAGCCGTACTCAAGAAAGTGCGTCAAAACGCTCATCTGATTCTATTGGTGAACACGGGCGCACAGGGGGGGCCGTTGTTGTAAACGGGATCGCACGGGGGGCCTACGGGCGTACAGGAGAGATCTCATCAATGCTGTCGTCGTCAAGGCCGGCAGACGAGGGGGGGATGGCGTCGGAGCCGGCCAAGCTTTGGCCGCAATGGTTTTGCAGAAGGGAGGCGTTGGTGTCGGTGTTGGTGTCCGCCATGCCTGGGCCGACTTGCAGTCGCGTTCGGTCTGGTTCTTACACTTGGCGGCGGTCCCGAACGTGGTCTTGTCCTTGCGCTTGACCTTGATGTGGCCCAGAGGCAATGACCTCAGTTCCTCGGCCAAGCACGAGACGGCCGGAAAAGCGCTAGAGACGGCGGCGCCGGGGAAGCGGTCCCGACTGCTGCGGCTCCCAACACTCGGGCGGCTGCGGCTCGTTCGCGTCGATCCGGCGCAGGCCGCGCACGCCATCAGCGTCCGGCCAGGTCGATACTTGCACCCGGCGCGGTGGCTCCTTGGCCTTTGCGGCCGCAGGCTTGGTGGCCTCGACACGCACGTTCGCCTCCCACTTGACGTGATGAACACAGCCAAGCTCGTCCGGGAGCGTCTCGATAAATGGAGGTGACGCCCAAGGGCACGGACACCACGGAGGACAGGTTGGGTGGTCCGGCCGAACCGTGACAGCGAGGCGGCACACGTAACAAAGTCGGAAATGAGCAGTCCGCTCCGCCGTGCGGCTTGTGTAGCCGCCCGTGCTGCCAACCCAGCGCCAGTCCCAGCCTGGATGCGCCGAAGGCCGACCCGCGCACGGGCACAGGCACCCCTCAGGGCAGATGGAGAAAATCTAGCTGACGCCCTGCGCGCGCTTGCACTCAGTGCAAATACTCCTCCAGCCGCGATGCAGCTGGACCATGGTGATAGCACGAGCGGGGGGCCCATGGGCCGGTCGCAGCGTGTAGGTGAGACCTTCCTTGTCCGCACGCTCAGTCGGCCCCGCACGAGAGCCCGAGCCCGAGTCCGATGGCTCCGACACAGAGGGCATCGCGCACGCGGGGTCCGCAGGCGACGAGCTGTCAAGGGGTGAGGAGCCGGAGAGGGGTGCCGAGGCGGCTGGGGGGATGGAAGACGCGTCCGCTGTCGCAGCCGGCCCGACAGGCGAGTCCGGCATGGTGGTGCCGTAGCGCAGCACAACGTAGTACCACCAGGTAAAGCGTCACCAAGTGTAGAGCACCGACGGGCGCACAGATCGCGTGCTGTCCGACACCAGGAGAAAAATACGCTGTTGGGAGAGAGGCCGAGCGCAAACAAGTCAGTGGAGAGCCGCCGTTGACACTGCCCCCCCGCAAACGCAAACAGAGTTAAGGCGTCGAATGTGGGCACGCCGTGCAGTGGTCAAAGTGAGCACAGGGTGCGGGCGAGAGTTGGCAAGGACGAGAAGGTGGGTGCGGCGGCGACAACGCAAGCGGAACGAGTCACCAGGGATGCGCGATCCCTCCCACGCTCTTTGCGTCAACCAGCGGGAGGGGCGCACGTGGCTAACCGGGCGCGCATGGCCAACGGGTCAGGGATGGCTAACAGAGCGCGGATGGCCCAGGGGCGCACACAGAGCCTGGCCTGGCTGAATCCGCGAACTTTCGCACAGTACAGTTGATAAACTGGCCAGAGCGAACGCGATCACGAGATGTTACGAGTGGCCCAGCAGCAGGCACTTAAGGTAGGGACAACAGAGGAGCCTTGAGGGCTATGAACTCAGATTGTGGAGACACTGGCGAAACGCTGCCTGGAGGTTGTGACGGCGTTGCGTAGGGTCAGCCGTCTAGGGACCGTTCGTCTAACCGATCGCATATCGCAAGAAAGCTGGAATCAGACGGCTCCTGGCGCGCCAGTAGTGGCCCGGGGTGCAACCCCGCCCTGCGCGTGCGCCTCCTGTCGGAGGATTGCAGGCCCGGGAGTGACACGACAGTCTCCACGTACGTCCCCTTCTGCCGCAGCCATCTCCTCGAGCGTGTGTCAACGTCTTGCGTGCGAGGTCACCCAATAGGGAGGCATCCCAGTCTATGGGTCGCGTTCACCACTATATGGCTGAAGTGATCATGGAAAATCAGCTGAGGTGTTGGATGAGGAGCGCCACGCCTCTCGCCGTGGCTCGTGCTCGACGATATTTTCTGGGCTTAAGCTCGGCCACGACATGAGGCTTCCCCGAAGAGAAACAATCGACGATTTGTGGAGTCTGACAGTTTAAAACACCACCGGGAATGACCGACGTGCTCTCCTGACGCATCGTTGTGACGTGGCTGCCGATCTGGCGGTGGGACGACAGCCGAGATCTGGAAATCACATTGTCCACGGCATTGTTGTCCACTGATTGGTCGTGGAAAGTTTCAAGTGTCCGTGTCGGGCGCTGCTCGTACCAACATTCCCTCTCTCGGGAGTGGCCACAGCACTGGGCACCAGTGCCATACGTCGCCTTGGCGGCGCACCGCAGTGGAATCTTCTGCGATGCGTGACCAGGCCATGCACGAGGCCTTTTCTCCAATAGATGCGCTTCGCGACTGCACAGGGAGATGGGTGATGTAGATCTCATGACGTCTTGATTTGATTGGCTAAATATTCGATTGCTTCTGGGGACTACGTCTCACTGTAATCCGATCTCCTGCAATGTTGGTTGCCGTGACGAGCAACACGCACTCACAGCCATTCGTCGTCTCTGCCGCTTCGTTCTCCGCTGTCTCTGCCCCGCGAGGCACGCAAAGCGTCACGGCCGCGCCGAACGCTGCAGTAGGGGCGTGCTTGACCGAGGCGTGAGGCTCGTCGTGCCCTCCTTCCTACGTACTCAGGCATGCTTCTGCATTAACGGGGCCGCCTTTGATGGTGGCCCGGTAACGACTCGGGTTGGAAATGCATTTGGGGCTGATAGAGCTCCTTGGGCCTGGAAACAGGGAAACAGATGGAAGAAGGCGGTGGCAGGCGCCGGCCCGCCCACCTCGGGTGCGTAATGCCTGAATTCACACTACAAACGCAGCGCGCGGGAGGGAGCCGCGCGCCGACAGTTGTGGAAATGAACATACACAGCTCTCTCCCCTCTGTGTACCATGTCGTCGTGCTTGCTATCTGCGTCTCCCTTTTATCACGTGTACATGGCGCGTACGGGACACGGTAGGAATGAAAACCATCAAGAAAAGCAGACTACACCTAGGAGCGGTGGCTTTGCCACTACACCACAACGTCACAACCCAAACAAGCATGCAATCTAACTTGCATACATGCACGACAGAGCGTGTGCAGCCTGTAAGGGCCCTCCCCCTCCTACCGCAAAAACCTGCTCATCGTCAAAACGTCAATGCAAAGAAAACATTCCAAGATCGCGGCCTGGCATGGGCCCTCGTGGCCGGCCAGGCGAGAGCCACCTTCTCTCCCGCGTCAGACTGACTCATCCATGATGACGTCGTCCGGTGCCGCGAGTCCCTCAGCCCTACACACCCGCCCCCGCGTCACGCACCTTGTCCTCTGCTGGCTTGCCCGCAATCTCGGCCTTTTTCAGGGTCGGATTCAACACGGCATGGTCGCCAGCCAGAAACACGCCGACAAAGGCGACTTCGTCGTCAGCATCACAGTCAGCGGCCGCTATTGCCTCTGCGCGTGAGGCCGCGCGGGCTTTGTGCGCATGGCCGACCGGGACGGAGCGGGCCTGCCACGCAGTCGTGAGTGAGACCGAGCATGGCTTGCAAAAACGAGGTGTGCCCTTGCGGGTGCAAGCCACCGCCGTAGATAGGAGAACACTCTTTGCCTGGCCGCTGATGGCGTCCAAAGTCGTGTCGCACGTCGCGGCCGCGCGGAGCGCGGCCAGGTAGGTCTTGGCCGTCCACCGCAGGTGCTTCTGCGCGTAGTGCATCTTGCTTGACATGAGGAAGGCGCGCGTGCAGTCGTCAATGGTGCTTGTCTGGAGGTTGGCCAACTGAATCTCAAGCGGCGCCGCGACTGTGATAAAGTCGTTTACGGACTTCATGGCCGCTTCAGACTGGGCGGCCGTGTACCCCTTGCTCAATGCGAGCTCGGCCGCCTCAAGATGTATGGCCGCAAGATCGCCTGCATCATCGTCCTTTCCAGCGACAGAGGCGCCGACGGCCACGCCTGCGGCCGCTTCGCGCTGAACCTCGACGTTCTTTCCGTGCATGTCCTCCCCGTGGAACAGGCCGTCAGCGGCCTTCCGCTTTGTCCCGGTGCCGGCCTCGTCCGAGGCCGCCGCGCTCTCCACCTTCATCTTGTCACTTTCGAAGAAGGGGCTCGACAGGCTAGCTGCGGACCTGGTCTTGGTTCCGGTGCCGCGGCGCCTCGCGCCTTTAAGGTCGAGCTGCTGACAGGGCGGCGATTCGCGGAGGCACCGTCCTGGACGGTACTTGTGGCCAATTTGGAGACCAAGCTCTCTTCATCGTGCTCCTGGTCGCCCGGTTCGCGACCGTCGTCGTCGCTGGCATGGTCCAAGGCCACTATCACACAATCAGCGTCCTCCTTGACGAGGACATGGTGGGCGGCTACGACGGCGGCTGCTACAGAAACGGCCTCTACAGCATCGAGGTCGCCCCCACCGTTGTCGGCGAGCAGACGGTCAGTGTCGGCCTCGGCCAGGACATCAGGCCGCTCAGTCGCCTGGTCCTCGCCGCCGGCTGGCCCAGCGTCGTCGCCGTTATCGATGCGGGCGCGCCTCAGCGTGGCCTTGTGCGCGGCCAAAATGGTAGCGCGGACAGCATCTTGGGGAGCAGCACCAGGCTCAGAGGGTGAAGCCATCACTGATCGTAAGGTCACGTGAGCCCGCGCAGCTTGTGCAAACACGCTACGGAACGAACGCTCATAGCGCAGGGAGACAACGGGGCTCTATAGCCTGCGCAGACGGCGTGCGTCGTCCGTGCTAAAAGATACCGCCGGCCGACCGCCCCCCGCGTCAGCGACCACACGCCGAGCGCCCGTCGCACGAGATCTGCTCCCCACTGAGCGCGCTATGGAGCGCTGGCACACAACCACGCTGCACGCACCGTGAATACAATGAACCCCTGGTCTTGCATAGGGCCCTTTTCTGGAGCCTGCTGCTAGGCCACGTCCGTCGAAAGAAGGCACTCTGAGGGCTTCCGATCCGCCAACGCAGGCCCTTCGACTCGTTTGCTCCGCGCGGGGACCCTCCTCGAATCCAGGGCCCTCAAGGTTTCTAACATGAAAACCGTCTGGTCAGTGTAAACTTTCTGCCCAGTGGGCCTGTGCCAACGTCAATTGCGTCACACGTGCGGAACCTTCAGTGGATTCTCTTTTGTATATGGTGAGGCTTGTGAGGTACCTCTCTGGTCTCGCCACAGCGTAGCTCTTGTTTCCGTGCGCTGCGGCTGACGCAACGCTTCAGGGACGCCCAGAATCGCACTCGGACCTGGCACCTCAGTACTCGAGTCAGACGGCTGGCTTGTTGGAATCCAGTAGACAGGATGGCACTCCCCAAACGCTCACGACTTGATTTCAAACACGGTTGCATGACACGGATCAAAGAGATTCTTATCCAGGGATTAAACGTAGGTTCCGTGATGTTCGAGCCTGATTGGCTGCTCTCATCTGGTCCCGAGCTCAGAAACGCTGGCGTGATCTCTCGTCGACGTCGCGTCTTTCGTCTCTCCGTGCTTCGTCTGGCAAAAATATTGCCCCATCAAACGACCAGTGCGCCCCCCCTCACACGGGGTACTCGGTCTCCCATCTCTTCATGCCAGAAGATAAGAGAGAGCGCCTGCAAGAAAATAGGTTGCCTTCCTCATGCGTGTGCACTGCACGTCTCACATTGCAACCGCTTTGGAACAGAGAAAAACTACAGAAAAGAAGAACGCATTCTCTGCAGGCACGTCACTTGCCCCCCGTTAGTCTCTCACCCGCCCACAGCCTCTTTTGCGCCCATAAAACACAACGTTGAGACAGGCGGCTCGTCATGGGCCCCCTCCACAGGCCTGGAAAAGGCCCATGCCTTGGATTATAACAGCTAGGGAGTCGCATTCAGCCTTTTCGTAGGCCACGTTCTTCTCGACCTTGACCTTCTTGTGGGTTTCGCGGTTGAGAGCGGCGGCGTCACCGTCGGTACCGCGCTCAATGGCGCTGCTGGCCCGGTTTGGGGCCATACGGCCGCCTCCTCCAGGACTCTCCAGCAAAACGACGTCCCAGAAAGCCAGGTCGGCACTCGAAAGGCCGTCAAAATCCTTGCACTTGGTCTCTGGTCCGGCCTTGTCGTCGGACGCGCCAGTGCTGCTCACTGAGGGCGTACCTGGCGTGTATAGGTAGACCTCTTCCGCCGTCGGAAAGCCGTGCTTGCCCCTGATATCAGCATGGCTCTTGGCCTTGTCGGAGGCGGGTGGGTCCGTCGTACAGCTGCCGCACGTCTCCTTGTTCCGCGCGTCGTACTAGGCCTCGTCCGAGGCCGCCGCCATGCCCATACGAATCGCCTCTGCCAATCGGCGACGGTGCCGAGCCGGCTTGGTTTGTTGAGCTAGAATAGCAGAGAGACGACGGGCCCCCTCTCGTGCCGCGGCGCGAGCGCGCTCAAGCGCGGCCGCGCGGGCAGCCGAGGCCGCTTCGTCCATGTCAAACACAGAGGATCAGCAGCGTGGGTGACAGGGATTCTCGACTAGGCGCACTACTCGCAGGGCGCGCTAGCGCGTCTTGCTTCGCTGCCCAAACGCAGCGCGAGACCGCTCTGAGCAGGGCTGGTTGTAAATATGATTGAACGCAGCGATGCTCGGCTCTCAAACGTCCGCAGAGATACACACACCAAGTGGCGCTCGTCTGGAGCTCCGAGGCTCCGTCAGCTTCCCTCAGGATGTGCTCGGTGAGTTCCATGCGTCGTAGAGACATCAGGTACCGCCACACCAGTGCGAGTGAATGACGCAGACCGTCACGCTCGATGAGTTTCACGCGTCGGAGCGACCGCGGTTGCTGCCACGACAGTGCAAGTGACTTCCACTGGCCCCCACGTTCGCTTCGCGCGGGGACGGACGTCTCGGCCGTGGACCCGCTTCCAACTTCGACCAGCTCGGCTGTGGGGCCGCCGACACCGTCGTTGGAGCTGCACGTGCCCTGCCCTCAGTGGCTTTCCAAGCCGTGCTGCGTCGCTTCCGCCGAGCTTCGCGCTCCCCATGGCAACGTATTCCGAGCCTGCGCTTCCGAAATCAAATCAGGTCGAGAGTGTCACCGTTCTGAGCACCGCGCTGCACAACATATGCACGAAGACACGTGGTGATCAAGAAAATGGCATCTGTTCGCGTGACGATCGCCTCCATGACCGCACATTTAGTCCAGATTCTGTTCCCAATAGGCTTCGTGTCATGTTTATTAGCAAAGATCGGGCCATGATCTCCCTTGCACGTAGCTACGATTGCTCATCGAAACGCGACGCGCGCGGCAGAGACAACTGGGACGTCTCGGCCGGTTGAGTTCGAGAGGTCACAACCATCATCACGCGCTCTCATCTCCGCATATAGAAAAAAGATAGCCTACCCGAATTTTGGCAAGTACGTGGCCTCTGTCAGCATGCGTTCGGAAAGGCTCAACGCCAGCTCGACACCCAATGAAGCAGCTGCACATTTGCTTACGTGGTGCTCTGAAATAGTTCGGAAGCGGCTCGATGCGGAAGTTGTTGGCGCTGCTCTACAAGAGCGGAACTGGCGCCATGCTCTTGCCAGAGTCACACCCTCAGCGCATGTGCCGCACAAAGCGCAATATGCGGCACCCGGTTGCGTATGTAAGGCCCCCTTCGTGGGTTGGCGGTAGAATGTCACGATGGCGGCAGTGACGAGGTCGATTTCCTCCTCTACAGCAGCGATACCGAAAATGTTGCCTTCGACGGCACCCATCGTGAACGCGTTGATTCGCTGCATGTGTCGTTCAGGTCAGAGCAGCTTCCTGTTAAATGAGGCCACTGTGGGGACGACCATGTAACTCGTAAAGAGCGCGAATGATGAAAAGAGGGAGGCTTGGAACAGTCGTTCGCCGCCGACGACGAAAACGGAGGACAAACAGCTCGCGACCGGGGCCTGCCGGCAGCGGCACAGTGAACCGGTGGGAGCAGAAAACCAGCCGAGAATTTCACACCATTGATGCCTTTACAGCACGCAGCTGCCCTCTCGTACTGACCAGCAACTGGCAGATGGGGCAACGCAGACCGAGAACTTGTCAACGACAGGGCCAGAGATTCCCGGAATCTCCAGCCGTGACACTGAGTCTGCATGGACGGGAAGGGAGAAGCATCCCGCGGAAGTGGGTCAGAATGGCGGGGACCGCCACTGGCACAGGCGCCTCATCTGCCTTTGGCTGCGTCGTCTATGAACGGGAAAGTGCCGTGGATGAACCCTGATAAAGTGGACCAAAGATAGCAGTACGCCTCGTCAAAGCAATGACTGTCGACGCACGGTCCACAGAAGGCGATCCCTTGGTGTTTGCATGCGGTCAAATTGTAGTCCGCCGCCGTGCATGGCCACGTGAGGTTGTCGGGGCAAAACGCGCTGTCCCGACTGCAGCGTACAGATGGTCGCGCGGGGCTCCTCTGGCACCCGCACATGCCGCAGATGTCCCTTTCGAAATACGGGATGCCAACGCGACGGCTCGAGCGTGCGATGCACCGGCCAGCCTCGACGCGGCATCCGGTCCACAAGTAATAGTTGTTGAGAGAATCTTCGAGTCAGCACTTGCGACAGAGATGTCTCTACGTGTGTCCGGGATGTTTGCGCTGGCCGGGGTCTTCGCCGTTGCGAGACGCATCGGCGGCACAGCAGCTACAGATGAGGAAGCCGCTGATGATTCCGAGACCGCCGCCGGCCTGACATTTTGGTGACATTTTGGCCACACATTTCGAGGACCCAGACAATGCGCCACTCGCAGCTGTATCGTATTGTGGAAAGTTTTACGCAAAGACGCTCCGCGCTGCTCCCGTCTGCCGCGAAGAGGACATTGAATTCTGCGAGCTGTCATTATTGCGCACGTGACCACCCCGAATGGGGACTGGTGACACCCACCGCCGTGATGTCAACAGCGCTGTATCGTCGAACTCGTATCCGGCGCAAGAGGCGCATCCGCAGCGCCGCTGCGGTCGAAATTTCGCCTGCGCAAATAAAACGCGCTGCAAAGAGTTTGCCCCTGCGCCCCGGACCGCAACTGCGACATTTCCCAGACCCTTAAAACAGTGCACACGCGTTCCATGCTGGTAGGGGCTGCGGAAAGACATACGCCTGCACTCACAGACCTCAACAGAAGAAGATTCACACATGGGGAAGTCGATCGGGAGATGATTGCAGAAAGCGGAGATAGTGGATCGGGGCGGAGGCGATTCGGAGGCAAAAGTGCAAAACTTCGTCAGTTTCCGAGCTCTGTTGCGGTAGAGCGAGGTGCCGATGGTGGCGCGGAACGAATAAGACGGGTGCGAGTGCTTGATGCAGGCAGAGAAGCCGCCGCTTCGTGTCCACACACGCTAGAAAAGGGGCGTGGGTCGTTCTACCGCGGTTACACAAAGAGGAGCCGCGTATGCCATAGACGTGTTTGATTTACTAATCGAGCCCCGAGTAAAGGAAAAACAAAACACACACACTCACACGCAAACGGACAGACGTCAGTCGGTCCGAAAAACAACGGTTGTGCACGTGGCGCACAACACGTGGAACCCACCAGGGAGGTGGGCGGGAGCGGATGTGCTGCGCCCAGGCAGTCGGTGGAGGGACGCGGCGGCGTCGCCTCTTATGGCGTGTTGGGGTGCGGGGAAGCGCAGGGCACCCCCGCGGTGTGGCTACCGCGTCGGCGGTGGCGTGTGGCCACCAGCGCTTCAGGGCCTGTGCGGCCCTAAAGGCGCCCCCCAGCAGCTCCGGGTGATCCCGGGGAATCACCCAGCGCCCTAAGTCTTCCGTCTGATAACTATCACGCAAGTCGGCGACGCCCATACGGGGAGTCAATAACCGATAAATCAAAGCATAGATTCGTGGGGTTACTCACAGAGGAGCCGGAAACCAATCGAGTACGGGCGTGCGCTCGCCGGCGGGTCACGCCGGGAGCAAGCGCCCGAAGAAAAACCGGTCAGAACACGACGGCACGACGAGGGTGGCGATGAAAGACTCCGCCAGCATTCGCTCCGTCGTGTTGGCCAGCTCAGCAATGGCATCCCGTGGCAGGTCGGCGGCGTTGGCCGCCGTCGCGCCGCCCTTCTTGAGCGAGTGAGAGGAGTAGATGGTTCCAACCGGAGCGGTCACGCCAAGCCTGGCAAGCCCGTCTCGGAGCCAGCATGTGATGATGCCGCTGGCCGCGCGGGCGGCGCACCTGTTGAAGAGGCGATTGCCTGCCGAGGCCCCGGCCGAGCGGAGGTCGGCCAACAGGCGGGCCAGCAGCTGCCGCGGCACGTCGTACGCACCGTCGTGCGCCGGGGGTAAGGTGCGGGCGATCAGCCTGTCACGGGGGGCAGTCTTGTGGTCAGGCACTTGGTAGCTTGTGCGGCCATCTGCGGGCAGCTGCACGTCGGCGACGCAGAGGCCGGTGATGTCGCCTGCGCGCTGCATCCACCAAAATTGAAAAACCACCGCCGTCAAGCGGTGGCGCAAAATCTTAAGAGAGTAGCACGCCAGCATTGCCAACCGCCAAACGACCGTCGACGGCAGTGGGATGCGATTCGGCTTGGTCTGCGCCCGCAGTAGCAGGCCCGCCCTGCGGAAGCCGGCCTTTGCCTCCCTCACCGCGGCGGCGTCGCATGGGTTGCCGTACCCGGCGCCCAGGTGCCTCTTCCGCACCGCTGCCAACATCGGCTTGAGGGACGCGGCCACCAGGCTGCCGCAGCGCCACTGGTGGCCGACGTACTCGACAATGGTGGCGGTAGTGGCGGGCAGAGAGCACCGGCCGCGGCCACGGCAGTAAGCGTCAAAGGCATCCCACTGGCCACCGAAGCGGTCGGCTGTGGAAGCCCTTACCGACCAAAGGCGGAGTAAGCGGGCGGCAGCTCCGTCAGGGCCGCCGCCGAGGGCGGAACGAGCCAGCGCTTGGCCCTGCGCTCGGCGCCAACGGCGCCCGAGCGCACCGCGTGGCGTCGTGTGCGGGCAGCTGCCCCGACCGCTACCTGCCTGCGCCGCTGCATTTCCGCTTCTGCAACGCCTCCGCTGACAAAGCGGAACACTGCCAAGCGCCACGTCGGGTGCGGCGCCGGCCGTCAGCTGCGGCCGGCCGAGAAGACGCCTGCCACCTCGGGCACCAGCCATGCCTCGTTGGCGCGCTCCACCGCGCGCGCCCACTAGCTCTGCGCTGTCCACACCGGCAGGAGGACCGTGGCGTTTGCGCCCTCGGCTAAGATCTTGTCCACCACGGGGCTGGCCTGCGCAAATGGCGGGCTCACCCAGCTGCTGTCCGACCCCGTCCACGACACCGAGAAGGCGTCCACCGCCTCGGTGCCCGGGCCGTGGTGTAGGGAGTTGAACCGCGGACAGTGCGTGTTGAGGGCAGAAGCGAAGCGGTCCACGGTTTGGATGCCGTACATCTCGTCGAGGCGGGTGTAGTAATTGGGGTGCAGGCGCCAGTCGTCGCTGTCGTTTTGCCGGGATAAGGCGTCGGCCCAAGCGTTGGCCACGGAGGCCAGCCAGGACGCCTCCAACGTTACGCCCAACAGCTGCACAACCTCGTGCAGCTTCCGCAGCTCCGTCATCAGCGTGGCGGAGCGGCTGGTAAACGAATTGACACCGTGCATCGCCACGCGGCTGTCGACCCGCAGCCGCAAGACGCCCAGCCTGTCGGCCAGCTGCTTGCCGAAAGCGAGGAGGCAGAACCGCACCGCACACACCTCTTTGACGTTGATGTGCAGGCTCCTTTGCGCCATCGTGAAGAAGCCGGCGGCGGGCAGCAGGTCCTCCCAGTGCCCCCCCCACCCCCAGGGCGAGGCGTCTGTGGTGCGCTCGCCCACCGTGGATGGCCACAGCGCGCGGCCCACGCCGAGCTCCCGGCGGAGGCGGGAGAACCAACCTAGGTCCTTGACCGCGCCATGGCACAGCCGGGCAGTGCCGGTGCGTCGCGTTTGCGCGTTGTTCAATCGACGCAGGTAAAACCGCGCCGAGGGCACTGCCAGGCCGCACGACACCGCGGTGCCCGTGAAGCGGCAAAGAGCCTTTGCCGACACGCGGCGGTTTCCCACCTTTGCGGCCGAGAGTAGCGCCTTTGCGCCGTTCACGACCTTGTCCAGCAGCTCCTTCGGCAGGAGAAGCAGCCGGCGGCGCGTGTCGGCGAGGAACCCCAGGATGGGGAGCCTCGTAGTGCCGGCGGCGACGCCCTTCGTGGCGTGCACCCGCAAGCCCAAGTCCTGGAACAGCTGCAGGATATCGAGCCGCCCCGAGGTAGCCGACGCCGCCGAGGACGGCCGCTCGCCCCGCCCCGTCGCTGCAAAATCGTCGACGTACGCCAACACGTGGTAGCCCTTGAGCCGCAACGCGGCCACCACTGTGCGCATCACCTTTGTCCACGCCCAGGGTGACAGTCGCATGCCGAACGGCAGCACGCTGGGCTCTTACACTGCCTTATCCACAACGAATCGGAAGTACTTGCCGTGCGCCGGGAAAATTCGGACGTCGTATAATGCGTCTTTGACATCCCATGACACGAGGTGCTCGTCGGGGAGCACGCCGCCAAGGAAGCATGCCAACCTGTGGTACTTGAACAGCCGCGCCGCGATGAACTTGTTGATCCTCCTCAGGTCTACCACCATCCTGTCCTTTGCCCCGTGCACCACGAAGGTGGGGGATACCCAAGCCGAGCCGGCCGCTGCCGCCTTGCTTATACGGCGGACGTAGCCGGCCTGCACCCACCGCTTCGCCTCCTTGGCACACCAGGAGAGCTCCGTGTCGGGCAGCGGATAGCCTTGCGAGCGTGTGGGCGCGGGGGTGGAGACCTAGGGAATACGCAGTCCGTATAGGATCGTGCGCAAAACCCAGGGTCCCGCCCCCAGCGCCTCCCACGCGCGCGCGGCGAGTCGGAGGGTAGAAAAGAATGAGCCGGCCGCCGCCGCCTCGTCCTCCTCAGCCACCACCTTCTCGCGCCGACGCTTCCGTTTACTCGGGCGGCGTCGGGTCTTGCGTTCCTTGGGTGCAGCCACGCCCCCCGGCACGCGAGGGGGCGGGCCCGACCCCCGGGATGGGCGGGGGGTCGGCGAGGCCCGGACCGGAGTGCATCTAGGCGCCTTTGAGGCGCCCCCCTCGGCCGGTATTGGCCGTCGCGGGGGCCGTGGCGTCGCCGCGAATGCCGCTGGCCTGCCGTCCGCCGTGTCGGCGGGCGGCGAGCTTGACGAAGCTCTCGGTCTGGGCGGTCTGCAGGAACTCGAACGCGGGGCAGTACACAGCGGCGTCCGTGTCCTGGAAGACAATCGTGCGTAAAGTCTCCGCAGCTGCTCCATCTGTCGTTGCCAGGTCCAGCACCTTGTACCGCGCGCTGGCCAGCAAGAACAGCTGATGGAGCGCCACCCGAGTGTCTTTGTCGAGTGACGATGTCTTGCGCCCGCGCGCCGATGTCGCCTGCTCGTGCGTGAGCTGGCGGTTGTACAGGAATTGCAACCACGCGCAGATGTTGTACACAAACTCGAGGTCGTGCGCGGCCTTGCCGCCGACGCGGGCCTGGGTGCGGGCGTAGCGCGTGTCGCCGGTGACGTCAAACGGGGCGGGGAACGCCATCCGGGGGCTGCCGTCGGCCGGTAAAATATAGCCCTGAATAACCGGCGGCGCCGCCCGGACGTTGGCCACCTGCTTCTGGTCGAACGGGCTCACGTACGCCTTCTTATTGCGCCCGTAGTCTTGGTCCCAGTCCTCCTCGTAGTCGCTGTCGTCCAAGTCGTCGCCGTCAGTGGCGTCGTCGCCGTCGTCGCGGTTGGGAGGGCCGCCGCCGCCGCCGCCCGGAGAACCGCCGCCGCCGCCACCGTCGTCGCCACCGCCTCCGCCGCCGCCGCCGCCGCCGTCGCCGCCTCCGCCGCCTCCGTCCCCGCGGCCGGCACCACCACCGCCACAACCACTGCAGTCACCACCACCGCTGCCGCCGTCGCCATCGCCGCCGTCAGAGCTGGAACTGTTGCTACCGCCGCCACCCCCCGCGGGGGGACCTTCGCCGCCGCCGCCACCGCTTTCCCCGCCGCCGGCGTCGGCGCCGCCACCGCCGCGGCCGCCGCGACGCGTCCGACCACCGCCGGCACAGGACGTGCCCTCGGGGGCGGGCCCGGACAGCCGGGCCCAGAGGATTGTCCAGAGCCAAAGGGTTGGGTGGGTTACCCAAGAATTACCCGTCGCCCCCCACGAGGGGCCGGGACGGCTGGACAGTGCGTCCGAAAGGCCGTTCCCCAGAAGGGTTGCTGCCGTCAGGAGTGACGACATGGATCGGGGCCTCGTCGAGCCCACCGATGACCGGTAGACGCTGTTTTCCGAAGACGGAAAAACAGCGGACGTGCTGCGCCCAGGCAGTCGGTGGAGGGACGCGGCGGCGTCGCCTCTTATGGCGTGTTGGGGTGCGGGGAAGCGCAGGGCACCCCCGCGGTGTGGCTACCGCGTCGGCGGTGGCGTGTGGCCACCAG
>Ga0209186_1000211_pt1 | contig 47291 bp, 21 predicted proteins | sample SidtaG_FD_187426 | JGI IMG/M metagenome (GOLD analysis project Ga0209186, IMG submission 187426) | Marine algal microbial communities from Sidmouth, United Kingdom - Sidmouth_Male2 metaG (SPAdes) (version 2) | ecosystem: Host-associated > Algae > Red algae > Unclassified | place: Sidmouth... | reverse complement strand
GCGAGTCGTCTTCCACGCCAGAAGCGATGGAATAGGGGCGCGAGGCGATCCGGTCTTCAGCGAAGAGCGCGACACAATCACCGGGAGAATAGGTGATTTCCCCGCGTTCTAAGCGGATTTCAAAGATACCGTCAGACACCCAAGTAAGGCTTTTTACAACATGTTCGTCAGTGGTCACAACGGGCACCCTACGTAAAAGTGGAGCGGTGGCAACCGTGTTTTCAGTGGCATTCATACCTCTATGAGCACTGGCAAACCGTCTTATTCCAAGGTTTGCTAAATCCCCATTATTAAGCTGGCGCGATTTTGGGTGAAGGTTCCCCGATTGTTTTCTCGGAAGAGGTCGGGTCAGCCCCATTCCGTCTCGGCAAGAAAATCAGGCGATCCGCAATGAAGAAGACAATCAGGCCTAGGAAAGCAAGGAATCCTGTGAAGGAGAGACGGTAGTACAAGGTCGCCTTGGGATTCTCCCGAGTAAAGGTAACTGTGTGCTCTCCCGCACTTAGTTCGACCCCAATGTGGTCGAGGAGAAATCGATCTACCGGCTGGCGCGTGCCGTCCACGATGGCAGACCATCTCAACCCATAGGGTTCGGCTAAAACCAAGAATCCGGGCCGATCCAAATTTAGCTTCATCTCCCAATCCAATCGACCGGAACGGGTGGCCTCGACCTCTGTTTTACCGGGTTGAGATGGCCACTCAGGCACCCTATCGAGCAGAAGTGGAAGCGCCTCTCCTTTGCGCAGCGCGGGCTTTTGCAAGGCGGCTGCCATCGCGTTTGTCTGAACCGCTTCATACCCATGCGCCACAAAGGCGAAAGGCAAGGTGTTCGAATTCTTTAACAAGCTGTAGGTACCGGCAACGCCCTGGGTTACTTTGCGGTAACCGGTTTGCTCCCAGTTAAAGTCAGCGACTTTTTCAACGCTTGGGGAGCTAGCTAGAGCTGCGGATTGGGCCTGCCCGACAAGCATATACGGCGTTGCGTAGAGTTCAAAGGCCTGGGCGGGGTTACGCCATAAGGCTTGAGCCGCAGGCTGTAATGCGGGCAATACTGCCTTCATATCGGGCTTGGGCATCTGTGCCTTGTGACTCGCGAAACTCCCATACTTCGGGTCTCGCCAGTCGGGGTTGCCGATAAAATAACCAAGGCGGGCCTGCGATGCAGCACCACCAATTTCATCAAGAACGGCATTCGTGCCGTACCATGCGCTCATATCTTTGGTCCGAATGTAGCGACTGGCTACGCTTCCGAGGTCGACGGAAACGACGACGATTAATATGACCTGCAAGGTCAGAACCCGCAGCCCGGACGAAAACGGTAGTTTTTGCAACCAGGGCAATAGGCCGCAGAGAATGAATAAGAAACCAGCCCGAAGCATGGATCCAACGAACAGGCTTTTCGACCCGCTCAACATACTACCTCGTCCAATTTCATCGAGCGTAACGGATAGACTTTCACTCCCCGCGAAGCCACCAAGGATAAAGAGAAAACCGAGCACCAAGAGGGGCGCACTCAAGCGCCAAGGGCTCGGACCTGAGGCCTTTTCGGCTTTCGCTGGCGCACGCGCCGGAGCCGTTTTCGACTTCTTGCGCTTGGCATCTTGCTTGCCTTTCGATTTTTTTGCCGAGCTCGGGCTCCCCGTGTCTCGGGGCGGCGTAACCGATGCCTTTACTGCGGAATAGGCGACCATGGCACGAAGCTGAAGGTAGCCGTAGGCCGCGACGACCAGAAGGCAGGCTTCGACCAAGTGAACCCATTTGACCGGAGCACGGAGCAGATGCATTTTCGGCATCATATAAAACAATTTATAAAAGGGAGTGTAACGCCCCATCGCGAAGAGAAGGCAGACGAGAAGCGCCCCCATCCAGAACAGAACTTCTTTTTTAGAAAGTTCCCGATCTGCTGCAGTGAGCGCCTCGCGCTGTACCCGGAAGAAGGGAAATAAACTGAGAAAGCCGAAGAGCCCTAAAGACAGCGCGACAACCCCAAGATAGACCGTGTGCTGCCGGTAATTACGGCTGCCTAAAAAACGTTGATACTGCTGGATCAACTGCTGGCGCTCAGCTCCAGCCGGACGTCCAGCCAAGGCGGCGCGAAATTTATCGTTTTGGGCACTCCAGCCGATTGGCTCGCCCAACCGCCCCCAGTATGGAGAAAAATTCCTATGCGGTATGGCCCCGATCTGCTCGGGAGAGGTGGTCTCGATTCCCCGAACGTAGGGCGCGGCGAATTCGAGCATATCTTCAGGCGGCAAGCTCCAGTTGGTGGCGAACTCCCATTTAGCGGCATCCTTATCACCCGATTTTTGCTCCGCCGAATCGCGCATCGCCTGACGCGCATCAACGGAAATATTAAAATAGGAGAAGGCGGTACCGAGAGAAATTAATCCCGCGAAACCAGCGCCGAGGGCGCCAAAAATGAGTACCGCAACCCACTGCTTGACCTTCCCCTGCCGAAAGAGAGGGATGAGGTTGAAGAGGGTAAAGGCGAGGGCTAGCCAGGCAAACAAAATGGCTTTGTCTGGCGACCCAGATAAGAGCGCGATGCCCAAGGAACCGGCAGCAGGCAGGAGGTACCAATAGCGGTTGTCGCGAAATGCGTAGCGGATAAAGCCGAGCATGAAAACGCAATACGGGATCGCCTCGAAGGTGAAGTTATGCCCCGCCGAGACGAGGGTGAAGGTATAGCCGGTAAAGGCGAGACCTAAGGAAAGTAGGCCAGCGGCCCCCCAATCAAACCGGTACGAACGGAGTAAAAGAATACCGGATAAAAAAAGCAGGAACGCCCCCCAGACATAGCGAAAGGTGTGGAAGGTCAACGGTTCCATGACGTTTAGCCAGAGGTATGCGGGATTGAAGCGCGCTCCCGTTTGGAAACCAGCGAACAAATTAGCAAGGTAGTCTTCGGTGAAAAATGGAGCCTGATCCAACGAGTACAATGACAGATTCGAAAAAAGCACCTTACCGAACAAGATGAGTAAAAGAGTAAATACCGCAAGAATTGATAGTCCAAGGACCATCCGATTCTGCTTTTTATTTGACGACGTTTGCATTCAAATTCTTTCTATTTCAGGGGAACAAGCCCTTCCTTGAACACCTTCTTATACTACGCTTTTTCCGCAGAAAGTAGACTCTCGTAAAGCGTGAATAAACCATTCACTGCAGCGTCCCAGGACAATTCGTTCTCAATGGCTTCAATCCCATTCTTCCGCATTGCTTCCATCTTTGACGGATCTTGCCAAGCCTCCAATACTTGGGAAACACCAGAAGTATAATCCATATAATCAACCAAGAGGCCATTGCCCACCTTGCTAACAATCCGCCTCAAACCGGGAACATCTGAAAAAATCACGGGGAGCCCTGCCTGCGCGTAATCAAAAAACTTAATCGGCACAACATACTCTTGCACGTACCTCCACTCATTCGGGTCAGGGAAAAATAAGCCAAAGTCCGCATCTGTCATGCGGAGCCACAATTCCTCTTCGGAAACGCTTTCTTCTATTTGGACGAATGAGGCTAGTCCAAGAGATGCGACATGACGCTTTAGAAGATCATGGATACCAAACTCTGATGCGGGTCCCACGATCTGCAGGGTAGCTGGGATCTCAGCATCATGAAAGAGCTTGATGAAATCAATGCAGGTCAGCAGGCCTCTGCTTTGCGAGCACCCACCCTGGTAGATGAAACGAGGGGCAGGTAGATCTGGAACAGCGGCCTGAACTGCCACCGCCCCGCGGGCCACCGGATAATTTGGCAACAACACAACACGAGAATTCACCTGCTCATAGCGCCCAACCAACTCTTGGTTGACTGTTACAATCCCATGAACTCTCCGCGAATACCACCACTCGAGCTTGTTGAAGAAACCCAACATCAACGGGCGAAGCCGACCAAAAAATCCAGCAAACGACTCCGGCTGATATTCATGACAATCGTAAACCACCTTGGCGGATTTGGCCTTTCCGGCAAAGAGAGCAACCAACACGCTCTGCGGCTCATGGCAGTGTATGATGTCACAGTGGATTCCACGGGTCATTTTCCAATAGCGAAACATGAGAAAAAACTCCTGCACCAGGCGCTTGAGCAATTTAACTTCACGCAATGGCATTTCGATAATCTCCAGTGCGGAATGCGGTTCAGGATACACCCCCGTCTTGGGCGCTCGCCCCACGAAGGTGACACGGTAGCCTTGGTCCAAAATGGAACGAACTTCTTTCCAATAGACCCGCTTATCATCGAGTTCATGCGCGACGCAAAGAACGCAAATATGGGGTTGAGCTGGGGTGGCCATGACAGAAGAGCAAAAATCAAGGGAGATGGGGCTATACGAATTAAAAGAAGCTAGCAAGTACGCGTACTACCCGGTGGATTTCATCCGAGGTAATGCCCACTGATGAAGGTAAAGATATCGCTTCACGAAAGAAGCGATCGCTAAAATCTGAGTTGTGACAATAGGCATCTTTCAAATAACTTAGCTGATGCATTGGACGCCAAATTGGTCTCGCTCCAATATTGTGCTGGCTAAGCTTCTGAATAATCTCCCTGCTTCTGTCGCCGAATAAAGCTGTATACAACCAGTACGAACTCTTGGTTCCGGCTGCCTCAGACATGATCGCATTAGGAGGAAGAAATTCCGAAAGGAGATCGATGTAAACTCCAGCACTTGTTCTTTTGGACTCGATGAACTGATCAAGTTGGGCCAACTGACCTAAGCCAAGAGCGGCGTGAAGATTCGACATGCGGTAGTTATAACCAATTTCGTCATGGTCATATTCTGCCGTACCAACCTTAGCTTGCTGAGAAAGGTGACCTGCACGCTCAATCCACTCTGGATTTTTGGAAATAAGCATTCCACCGGCTCCAGTGGTCATTAGTTTATTCCCATTAAAACTAAAACAACCGGCATCCCCAAAGGTACCTACAAGCTGGTCACCAAAACGGGCCCCTAGCGATTCAGACGCATCTTCGATTACAAGAAGGTCAAATTTACGGGCCAACTCCACAATGCGAACTATATTCACGGAGTGACCCAAAATATGAACTGGTAAAATAGCCTTTATTATTCTTCCCGTAGCTTTGTTTCTCAGCACCCCACTTTCATATGCACATCCGGAATGAAGAAAATCATCAAGCTTCTGAACATCCATTTGCCAGTCACTCGGAGACGCATCGATTAGCACAGGCCAAGCCCCAGTGTAACGAATTGCATTTACAGGAGCCACAAACGTTATGTTGGAGGTAATTACCTCTTGGTCAGGCCCGACCCCAGCGACGATCAATGCAAGATGCAGTGCTGACGTTCCACTAGCAACAGGCACGGCGCCTTCGCTCCCAATATAAGAAGCAAATTCCGCCTGGAATTTGGTTACAGCTGGTCCCGCAGAAGAAATCCAACTCGTCTCAAAACATTCCTGAACCAAGCTTGCTTCGTTTCCGCCAATAAATGGCTGGCAAAGGGGGATATAAGGTTCTTCCATCAGGCTCCAGTTTTCATCTACTTTTCAAGGGCAGGCACACCAAAAGCGACTTTGTTTGCAGGTATATTTTTCGTTACTACTGATCCAGCGCCGATAAGTGTTTCATCGCCAACAGACAGCCCCTCGAGGATCACAGACTTAGCTCCCACATGGCAACCTGCCCCAATTGTAACATTTCCACAAAGCACAGCGCCAGGAGCGACATGCGTTGCCGCCCCCAGAACGGAATCATGCTCAATAATAGCGCCGCTGTTCACGAGGACATTTTCTTGGATACTCACCCCATGATTCACGATTGCTCCTGGGAATATTTGGGCCGTTGGATGTATATGACAATGTGGGGAAATAATTGCAGAGGGATGAATGAAGCCTTGGGGAAGAACCCCAATCTGAACAAGTCGTGATATTAAATTCTTCCGAGCCAAACTTTTCCCAGAAGACCCAACTCCAAGCAGAAACTTCAGCTTTGGATTTTTAGCGGCTACGGTCACAATTTCATCATCTTCACCGAGCCATTCAATATCCTTAAAGTAATCTACAAAGTCAGGGGGCCCGATGATTGCAACAACCCGTCCGCCCGCATCTCGGTAAAACTGGGCAAGTTGACGTGCATGAAGCCCCCCACCAAGGATAATGCAATCGGGATATACTGCGTCGTGATTCGTCACGCTAGACCATGTAGGATTCGACATTAAAGGAATCCATATTGGCAGAGATCCAAGAAATGGTTTCTTCTAGCCCCTCATCAAGTGAGACGATTGGCTCCCAATCTAAGAGAGTACGAGCCTTTGAATTTTCACAGAGAAGCCGATTCACTTCACTTTTTTTGGGCCGCAAACGATTCGGGTCTTGAAGGACTTCAGCGTTTGAACCGGTTAGTCTAATAATCTCCGAAGCTAATTGAGATATAGAAATCTCCTTACCTGTTCCGAAGTTTATGACTTCACCCGTGACCTTCTGGCTGAGACTTGCCAGCGCAAACCCATATACCGTATTTGAAACGAAATTCAGGTCCCGGGTTGGCGTAAGGTCTCCCAGCATAATCTCGGACTTACCAGCTAAGCATTGAGAGATAACGGTGGGAATGATGGCTCGTGCAGATTGCCGAGGTCCATAGGTATTAAAGGGGCGGACAGTAACAACGTCTGACTCGAAGGACCTGAAATACGACTCAACCAGCATATCTGCACCGATTTTCGTCGCAGAGTATGGAGATTGTCCCTGCAAAGGATGCTTCTCATCAATCGGCGTATACAGAGCCGAACCGTAGACCTCACTCGTGGAGGTATGAACAACACGGACATTGTGACGACGTGCAGCATTTAATATATTGAGCGTCCCTTGTACATTTGTATCCACGTACGAATCTGGCGCAGAATAAGAATACGGGATCCCTATCAGCGCGGCTAAATGAAAAACGATTCGACAGCCATCCATAGCACGTTCAACAGAGAGGCTGTCTCGCACGTCACCATGTATAATGTCAATTTCGGACCTAAACGGGGACGGCTCTAACCAGCCGGCACCCCCTGAAGAACTATAACGAACCATCGCGCGGACCTTTGCTCCATTAGAGGCAAGGTACTCCGCTAAATGGCTTCCGATAAAACCACCAGCTCCGGTCACAAGAACTGGCATGCCGGAAAAATCTGGATTTGAGGGGATGTTCTTCATGATTTACTTATCAAATACTTGGCTAAATTCTTCGCGTGCTTTGCTATAATCTTCAACTTGACCGATATCGAGCCAATAGTCGCGTATAAGGTATCGGCTAATTGGCTTAGACTCCGCGAGCATCTTTTGTATTAGTTGATCCATGCCATAGTGCTGATTAAAAGGAATGTCGTGAAAAATCTCTGGTGTCATTACATAGATACCAGCTAGAACTTCGAAATTAAATTCCGGCTTCTCTTCAACCCCAATTAAAAAATCGTCCTCAACCTCCACATTTCCAAAGCGAAAAGGAGTGGAGATTATCTTTGTCGCAACAGTAAGCGCCACATCACGTTTTGCTCCAAACTTCATCACATCTCCTAGATTCGTATTCGTAAGAATATCTCCATTCATGACAAGAAACGGTTCGGGTCCAAGGTGATCCTTTAGCAAAGAAATAGGCCCGCATGAGCCTAAAGGCTTATCTTCCTTGCTGTAATGGATGACGATACCAAATTTATCGCCGTTTCCCAAGTAAGACTCCACTAACTCAGACTTATAGTTGGTGGCAAGGTGCACTGTAGTAAACCCAGCATCCTTCAGCGCAATGATCTGTCGCTCTAACAAGGATTTTTCACCGATCGGCAAAAGTGGCTTGGGAATAATTTCGGTGAACGGCTTTAGACGAGTTCCAAGCCCACCTGCTAAGATGACTGCATGCATGATTGATCCTTAACGTTGTGTAGCTTCTTCATAGGCAGCACACCAATGGCCACCTAATTCTTCAGGAGAAAAGACCTTCAAGGCGAGTGCGATGTTTGACCGATTGTTACTACGCGTGGCATCCAGATTAACAAGTGCCTTCTTACATACGTCACCGACCTCTCCAATATAGCGAACTTCTTCAAACATAAACCCGTCAAGCCGGCGCTTTTTATAGGGAAGCCACCCCCCAGAAATAACATGGCTACCCGCAGCGAGAGCCTGAGTAACCGTGGCGGCAAAACTGTCTGATACAGGCGCAAAAATTAATATATCTGTAGCCTTTCGAAATACTGCTAAATCCTCTTCTGACAGGAAATCTTTGAGAATAGTAAAGCGATACCCAGATTTTTTCAGCCTTCCTTCTAATTCATGTTCATACATGGAGGTTCCAGCATACGCGAATGGCACAACCAAATGAGTCTTTTCTGGATCCAAATTAGCATCTTCAAGGCTATCGATGATTTCGCGGTGTTGGTTACCAGGACTCCCATTGTGGCCTATACAAATAAGATGATCCCCCTCTCTCAGATCAATATATTGCCCAATCTTTTTCCGAGAGGACGCGAAATCCAATTCAGCCGCGATTTTTAATACGAGGTAATTAGGCGAAAAGTAGGTTTCTCTATATTTGGGAAATAAATCCCGCCCATATTTAGTTAAGGCACATTCCCGAAACTCCGGGGTTGAGTGAGTAATCAATTTACTTTGCAGTAAAAGCTTCCTCTGGCGCTTTAATCGCGAAACATTAAAAGATCTGAGCACATGTGTACCCCAAAGGCTTGTGATAAGAGGCTTCGTTTTTGCGAAGCGGGAGGCCGCAATTAAAGATGGTGTTACCCCGACAGAATGGAGCTGAATAACGTCAGCATCAGCAAGTAGAGGTTTCCATTTATGATACACTGAGGCGGTGTCGATGCTCATCAAAAAATCGAGAAAGGCGGAAACAAGTGGTTTTTGAGGAAAAAATATTTCTGGGGAAGAGGATACTTGTCCGCCAGACTCAGCTCCAAGTCCTTTTTTTCCTCGTTTATAAATTAGGGTAGTCACGAAACGTTGCAACCGCCCCGAGTGATTATACAGGCCCCATAAGAAACCCTCAGGCGCATGGAGAATTTCATGAATCACGTTCTCTTCTTGATTCAAGCTGACAAGCTTCTGGACGCTAGTTTTCGAAATGATCACACAGATATGAATATCGGGGGAGGCTGTCTGAATATCTCTTGCCAGAGAATGCAATAAAGCAGGCGAGGGACACCCCAACATAACTAGCCTCATAATAAACGACCCTCTTGAAAAGGTATTTGTAAGAGCATCAATCCATTTCCTCCGTAGAGGTATGGTTCATCTTGGCGCTTCTAGTTCTTGGTAGATGAGACTTCATCACCAAGTTTTAGACAGGAATTTCAAATTGTCAACGAATGCAAAATTGAAACGCGCCAACTGTAACTGGGGTTCTCATTTTGCATGTAAATGAAACAGACTCACTCAGCGCTGGCGGCCTGCCTACCTTGGCAAGAGTCATTCATCCGGACTATCGACTGCGCCAAGATAGCCAAAACGACGCAGACCCGAGTTGAATGTAAGCCATTCAAAAGGACGTTGGCGAGGAGAGCAAATTCGAGCAGGCAAACTAGTGCTACATATGAGAGATAGCGAATCCCTCATTTGGCACTGTCATGAGGACCGTGAGTGATTAGTTAACGTGCAACTACCGGTTCTGGCGAGACGAAGAAGCGCTATGATCTACAAGGGTGGAGGTTTTTTAGCTGGGAAATCTTCTATGAATTGCTCAGCCGCTTTCTTTAATCGTAAAGAACCCGTGACTTTAGCTAGAAAGTCGAGTTGGCCGCAATGAACCGTGTGATAGCCTTCGTTGAAGGAAATGGGCTTTCGAGAATAAATGCTACATTGGCCTTCATTGCGATATTTATCAATATATCTCTCTATGGTGTGCACACCACCGCAAAATAATTCAGCAGAGCGCAGGTCCCCAGTTACTCTGGCGAAATCATAAAGCCCTATAAGCCCAAAAATCATCCCATTTAATGTAAAGGAGAACCCATTGGGCCTAGGAAACTCGGCAATCCAAAGGCAACGCCTTTGGTCTACTGCCGTGATCCAACAGTTGGGATTATCTTTGTAAATGAGATCAAAGCTGGGAGCGACACGACGAGCGTGATCGAGCCAATGCGAACTCCCGGTACATTCATAAAGCTTTACTAGAGCCGATAGCAGCTGGCCCTGCGCCATGCCTGAATGCCAAGGAGCTTTCATTTTATAACGAGGGATACCAAAAGCCCAATAATTCTTATCGTAGCGAGCCAGGAGGACGTTATTGGCCACAACGCAATTCTCAAGAAGCGCTGAAATAAGCTCCTCAGAGCGTTTGAGAGCATTACGATCGTCGTAAAATCGGTACCGGTTTAGTAAGTCTAATAAGACTAGTTGACAACACGCTACGGGGTGTACCTGATAAAAAGAATCGGGAAAAGTTGCTAATGAGCCGATTAGGCGCTCTTCAGCATAAGCTCTTATATCCGTGCTTTTCAGCTCGATTTCTCCTGTCTCAAATTCGCTACCAGAAAGCGGATCAGCAGCTAATTCCTGATCAACAATTTCCTTTTTAAGCGATTTAAAATGCCCGTAGAAAAAGTTCGCTACAGGGAAGAACCGACTATCTATAATTAAGTCTCTCAGATTTTGCATTATTTCAGCTTTCGAAAACCAATCTCCAGAAATATGGCCAACAGAACGACTACACGAGTCAGCAACATTAAATGAATAATAAAGGCAAGGGAATAGGTTTGGTCAAAATGACCGAACAAAAGTAAAGCAAGCATTTCAGCTGCAACGACAGGAAAGCAGTAAAAAAGGAAACGAAATTGGGCCTTCGCGGTTTCATGAGCCACATGCACTGCAATCGTGTTGTTGATGGTGCATAGCAGTGCGATGCGCCAGATATATTTTCCGTAGTCTGAATATTCAGACCAAGCCGCTCGAAGGTTCAGTAGGGGTTCTCCAATAAAGAAAAAGAGAACCGTAAGAAGCAGCCCAAACGTTAGCGAAAATAAGAGGGACTGGTAATGGATCGATCTCGTATCTTTGGATTTTGAATGCAGCCGTGCAACCAAAGGGAAAAGGAACGTTAGAATTGCAGGGGCAATATAATTTGGCGTAATGCCAAAGACAGCGGCCATATAATACCCTGCAGAATCCACCTCGGATAGCTTAGACCGGATTGTAAGCGGCTCCAAAAATAATTGAGTCTGAAAAATTACCGCGGCTACGCCTGCGGGCAAGAAGTATGCAAACATGTCTGGTCTGTGCCGACGATAAGACTGAGCTTGGACATGCCGAGGAAAGCAGATAAATACCTTTCGTCCGAGATAGCCTATCATCACCAAGAAACTAGCGAGAGTGCCCCAAAAGTACCCTATAATTCCTAAAGGGCCAATGGAGCAAACCACGACAACGAAACGGGCCAGAGGCGATAAGGTAGTGGCCAAAATTAAGTTTTTAAACAGTCCAAGCCCTTGCGCCAGCGCCTTCACCAAAGGAAGCCAGCAATAACAAATTGTGATGGCCATGATTGTGAAAAACAAAACGTTGTCTCCTACACCAATCATCTCCTTGATGGAATCGAGCCAGATAAGCATGGCTGCAATCACGAAAAGAGAAAGTATTAAGACCCAAACCACTAGATCGAAAATAAGCTTTTTAGCCTTCCCCAATTCGTCTTCCTGATGAAACTTTGTGATGAATTTAATCGCTGTATTTACAGTGACATTCATTGGCATAGCGGCGAAGGAAGCTAAAAATAATAATGGGAAAATCGCCCCCAATTGCTTTTGATCAATGAATTCTGGGACGATAAAGATGCCGATGACGAGACCGATGACATCGCCGATGCGGGAGAAGCAAAACATGACCAAGGAATACCACCAGAGGTCGGGTAGTTTTTCTCGGTAGGGGCGGATGTACTTCCAAATCATAAAGGAACCTTGGCGCGGGAAATACCCATGCCTATGTGGAGGTCAAAGGGGGTTACCAGAGCGGTTAGTTTTGCGGGCCAGTTGATTCGAGCGCAGGAGTCGCCAGCAGAGTTCGCAGGTCTAAGCGCAAGCGGATTGCACCATCAGCTCCTGGTTTAAAATAAGCGGGTGGGAAGTTCTGCATCCCGGCGCTTTGAGCCCCAACGTAGGCGTTTGGTTGGAGGTTCCACTGGGTGTAGCGGGTATGGTAGATGAGTGACTTTGAAGCTTGCTGCCCCCAAGTATCTCCCTGCTTTGACTCCCATACCGGGCCTGCGGCAAAGGTTCCGTCGGAATTTTGCATGGCGGCGCCAAGATAGGGCGAGCCACCGCGACTTCGGATGGCAACTTCAAGTTGGAGTGGGCCAGTTCCCGAGGTATCGATGGGGGCGGTGTATAATTGAGAATAGCTCTTTCCATTCAATACCGGTTTTCCGTTAAGGGTGGCCGAAAAAACGTCTGAGCAATTGAGATGCAGGAGGGCTTGATTGGAATTTTGTGCCATTTGACGCAGAAGATTTAACACGGCCTTTCCTTGAGGCGTTTTCATCTCAGGTTCTACGGCTGCGATGTCGGCATAGCTTAGGTCATTGTAGCCGATTTTTCTCAGGAGAAGGACATCAGCGATGGCGGTACCGGAGAAGGTATTTGTATAATAGGTGCATCGTTGTGCGGCGGCTTCACCTTCCCCTGCCCGTTCCAGCTCGATGAGTTCGGACATGATTTTTTGTGGCTCCATCAAAATGGGCATGGGTTGGCGCGCGGAACGGCTGGGTAATTCAGGAATGGCAACTGGCGTGTCTTGGTACCAATAGAGCACCGAGCTCATGTAGCCCTTACTGGTATTTGGTCCTTCGGAGGTGCCAAGGACGTGGCCAAATTCTATTTCGAATTTGAGTTCAGAATTAAACGAGATGGGGTCGGGCACATGGAACCGGTATTGAGTCGTGTCCATGGCGGCTTTTTCGAGCAAGCCCGAGTAGGGACGATCCGAGAGACCAATATAGTACCAGGCCCCATTGAAGTAATCTTCCAAGCCGGTGCCTTTGAGGGAGGGTTGGAAATCTCCGTCGAGGTAAATCCGATCGTCCCCTTCGAGAATATTCCAATCCCGGTCAGCGCTTCGGAGGGCCAAATATGAACCGACGACGTGGCCTGTCCCCTTCAAGTTGCCAATAATATGGGGCTTGCCAGCGGATTGTGATGGAGAGGATGTTTGTGACCAGGAGGCATGCAAGAATCGCCCCTCTTTCGCATTGGAATCGATGGTCCAAGCTATTTGGAATGGGAGCTCTTGATCGAGGGGATTGATGAGACGGGCGCGAAGCCCATCGCTAAATGGCATAGGGAACTTACTAATTAGCCATCCGTCTTGACTACCGAGGGGCGCGGAACTGAAATTTCGCGCGCGGAAGGCTTGGCAGAAAAAGTCGCCGAGTGGGCAACGAATACTGGGCCCGCCTGTGTCTTGGCCATATTCGACCTCAAGGATGACATCCCTAAGCCAGCTGGGATCGATCGGGTTTGCATCCGTACGTTTTAACCGGAACTCCGTGAGGCGTCCGGCTCCGGCTTGAGTAAGCCATTCGAGTTGGTCATTTGGAGGAATGATAACAGATGTCTCTCCGGAGGGCTGAGCACGAAGTGATTGGATATAGTCCGTTTGATTTTGGTTCCATGCTTCAGAGATTGCCTTGATACGTGCGAGGTGGGTATCGATATTTTCTGGTAAGGTCGTGACTTTGGTTCCTTCAGGGAAGCATTCGATATTGATTTGGAAGTAAGGCCGGTCTGGCTTTACGGTATCGGCGACGGCAATACGCAGCGACTTCTGAAACGGGATAGGCAGATATGAGGTATAGCCGCCGCTCTCGCTATCCTGCAGGAGTCGATACGCCTGCTGCACTGAGGTTCCGCCTTCCCCATGCGGCACAACATCTTGAATGGTCGGCTCGCTAGCTCCATCTAGGAAAAATTTCCATTCCTTGGGATCTTGTCCGGTCATCCAGATGCGATGGATGACGCCGGGGCCCTCGATTTCCGCAACCGTAACGAGCCCATTTTCATCGGCGGGTTTGTCATAATCACCCCAATCTTGGTTTCCGCCGGTTGGATCATTTGAGGACAAAAGAACCGCTTTTCCGAGGGGGGCATCTGCTAAGTGATCTATCGATTCCAAACGTTCTAAAAAATGGGCAAGGTTGAGCTGGTCAGATTTTCCACTTTTGGTTTTTGATCCACAGCCAGAGGCTAAAAAAGCGCCTAAAAGCACGAGTAAGACTGGGACGGTTGACCGTGAAACGGAAAAGAAAAAGGAAGTGAAAGAGGAAGAGGAAGTGGGCAACAGTGCCTTTTGCTTCAAAAAAGAGGGAAAGAGAGTGTTCATAGATTCAGCTTATGATGACTAAGAGACGCTCCGTAAAGGAACAATTTAAAGTATCGCAGTTGACAGCGAATACGACTGAAAGAGTTGTAAGAAAGCGGTTTGGGCACAAAAAAGCCGGCCTTGAGGTCAAGGCCGGCTTTGTTTTGTTGGTGGCCGTGATTTATTTTACGCGGATGTTCATTCCAGGTTCAGCGCTGAAGTAGACACCGAATTTCCCTTCGTTTTCAACTGCGTGCCCGTTGAGGATCCGCTGATTGGTCAGGTCGGTGATGACCGGGGCTTGCTCGAACTCGAAGACCAAGTAGCTGAGGATGCCCGCTTCGGTGGTGAATTCAGCCACAGCGCGATGCCAAAGGCAAAGAGGAAGAGCCAGCCGAAATGCCTCATACGAGCTTGGTTCCTCTGAGATACATTTTTCGCCCCTTGGGCAGGTTGTCCTCTATTACTTTTCGGCCGACCTCCAAATGTAGAAGCAAATGCTCATTTACCATTTCTTCGGTTAAGGTTTGGGGTTCGCAAAAGGTGGGGGCTTCATCCAAATTGATAGAGGCGATGAACAATCCGCCGGGTTTTAAAATCCGCATCATCTCGTTGACCATTGCGGGGAAGTCGATCACGTGATCAATTGCATTAAAAGTAGTGACAACGTCGGCGATTCCGGATTCAAGCGGTATGTCTTTCTCCGTTGATTTTACGTACTCCATATCGTGCTTTTCGATTCCAAGTTCGCGATATTTATCAGTGAGGACATCGATACCAATTCTGCGAGCCGAACGAGTGGCCCAGCATAAGCTGCCTCGCGGACCGCATCCAAAATCCGCGATGACTTTACCCTCCGTCCAATCGTCATTTTCGAAGCCAGCGGCATCTAAAAACTTGTCTTTATAAAAGTCGTTGGCAAGGACGGGTCCCTCGAGCATCGTACGTGTTTTCCAGAACCAAAATTCGGTTACGTATTTGAACTTTTTGGGCATCATCCAACCGGGAAGGCTGGACGCGACTTTTCGAACTGTTTCAATAATAAGGCGTTTCATGCTATTTCTTAATAATCAGAAGTGAAATCGGATTTTTGTCGACCCAATTCTATACACCGCTTCATAGCGGTTTATTCACGTAATGTAAAACGTTTCCTCCCAAGCTCAAAATGCCTTTGGTATAAAAGCGGTTTGGGCACAAAAAAGCCGGCCTTGAGATCAAGGCCGGCTTTGTTCTGCTGGTGGCCGCGATTTATTTTACGCGGATGTTCATTCCAGGTTCAGCGCTGAAGTAGACACCGAATTTCCCTTCGTTTTCAACTGCGTGCCCGGTGAGGATCCGCTGGTTGGTTAGGTCGGTGATGACTGGCGCTTGCTCGAACTCGAAGACCAAGTAGCTGAGGATCCCGGCTTCGGTGGTGAATTCAGCCACACCATCTTCGGCTAATACGGTGGCAGTCGGCTCGCCTTCTGGCGTTACGTCAAGCGTCGGTAGGACTTCAGCCTCAGTGGTACTTGAGAGGTCGTTGTTGACCACTTCAAGAACGTAGGAACCGCCGATGGCGCCCGCATCTTCAACCGTGTAGGTACCGCCGTTGGCGAGGGTCAACCCTCCGACTGCGATGCCGTCGCGCTTGACTTGATAGCCGAGGACATCGGTTTCGACCGAGGCGCTCCAGGTGATCTGTACCCCAGCTTCGGTGACGACGGCTTGGATTTCCACTCCGTCGATCGAGGTTGGGTTGAGGGTTACTGGGAAGTCAGCCTGAGGAACGGTGGTGGTTCCAAAGTCGCCGAGGGTGACGAACTGGTTCGGCGGATTCATTACGATTCCGGCAGGGAGGTCATCGTAGTCGATTCCGATTTCGTAGTCACCCGGCATCAGGTCGCCGAAGTTGTAGTATCCGTCAGGCCCGGTGGTCACGGTTGCGACCTCGGTGGTTACGCCGCCTTCGATGCTAAACAAGGTAACGTCGACGCCCGTGAGCCCGAGAGCGGTGAGGTTTTCGTTATCTGGGATACCATCGTTGTTGAGGTCGATCCAAACCGTTCCTTCGATTTCGCGGAGGCGGAAGAATCCAGCGTCAAACGATGGGTCGGCTTCGCCGCTATCGAGGGTCGTGACTGGTGTGGTCATGGTGACAGGATCGTAGTCCGAGTCGTTCGTATCATCGCCGCCCATGTCTTGTGGACTTGGCATGAAGGTCGCAGGGGTAGCGAACTGGATGTAATAGTCGCCCGGCGTGAGGCCATCGAAGAGGTAGTTTCCGTTGGCATCGGTGAGGGCGCTAGCCACTTCGTTACCAGCAACATCGAAGAGGGTGACGAGGACGCCTTCGAGCGGAGGCTCGTTCGGATCTTGGACACCGTCAGCGTTGAGGTCTTCCCACACGTAGTTCCCGATAGCGGCAGGACAGTCCGCGATGAGCTGAACCGCGCAGATGGTTTCGTTCCCACAAGCGTCAGTGATGATGAGCTCGATGGTGGTGTTCATCGGTGCGGTCAAGACCGTACCAACGGCAGGCTCTTGGCGAATCGTGATGTCACTGCAGTTGTCGGATTGGACCGAGTTAACTGGCATGATATTCGGCACCGAGAAGCGGCACTGAGAATCACTGAGGAGAACCGCGGCTTCCTGATTCGGATCTGGGCAAGGCACCAAGGTAGGTGCTTCGACGTCCATCACGGTGATCACCTGCACGCACTGAGCTGCGTTGCCGCAGGCATCAACCAACTCGTAAGTGTAGGTGATGATGCTTGGTGCGGTGATACAGCCGTTACCGAGGTTCGTGGTCGCGCTGACCAAGTTCACGGCCGGTTGTGCGGTGCAGTTATCTGATCCAGTGACTTGAGCCGTCATCGGCCCAGGCACTTCAGCCAGGCAACTGACGGTCATGTCAGCTGGGCAGCTGCTGATCGACGGTGCTGCGTCATCCATGATGGTGAGGGTTTGCGCGCATTGAGCCGCATTCCCGCAGGCATCCAGAACTTCGTAGGTGTAGACGATAACCATGGGTGAGCCAGCACAGCCGGTTCCGTTGGTGGTCGCGGAAACCAAGGCAGGAGTTTCGAGCTGGCAGTTATCCGTCGCCACCACGCCTGAGGCGTTTGGCGCAGGGATATCCGCGCTACAGCTGAGGGTCATGTCGGCTGGGCAACTGGTGATGACTGGAGCGGTATCGTCAACGACGGTGACGGACTGGGTGTGTACCGTAGCGTTACCGGAGCAATCTGTAATCTGAAGCACCGTGGTGTAGACGCGAGGATCGGATACGCAACCTGCGCCACCGTTATTGGTAGCAGAGAGGATGCTGATCACTGGCGCTGGGTCGCATTCGTCGGTACCAGCGAAGTCGCCGGTGACCGGAAGCACAACGTCTGCATCGCATTGAACCGTGGTATTTGGAGCAACCGTGGTGAAGACAGGTGAGATCGTATCGACTTCTGCCCATTCTTGGGTGCAAGGGATGGAGCGGTTACCGCATTCGTCGACCGCTTGGTAGACGTAGCGTACCACTTTGTCGCCGTTGCAGATATCGCCGATGGTTTCGTTGGCGATGAGCTCGATGAAGACCAAACCACAGCCATCGGTCGCGCTGACATCAGCGATGTCGGCCGGAGGCACTTGGCCACAAGGGACGGTTCCGCCAGCTGGGCAGTCGGTGATGACTGGAGCTGTGGTGTCGACCACCGTGATCACTTGAGTAGCAGAGATTGCATTGCCGCAGACATCTGTGGCGGTCCAGAGACGATAGATCGTTTCGAGGTTTCCGCAGGATCCGAGAACATTGTTATCCCATTCGGTGATGGTGGTAGCTCCGCCACAGCCATCCGGTGCGGTGGCAACGCCAGTCGCAGATGAGTCGGTTGCGTCTCCGCATTCGACGGTTGCGTCAGCAGGAAGAGCGAGAGCCGGTGCTTCTGTATCCGCGGTGTAGGTGATCATGCGGGTGCAGGAACTGAGGTTATCGCAATAGTCAACCACTTCGTAGAGACGGGCGATGGTCACTACACAACCAACGGTGGTCACGGTGTCGCTGATGTGGAGAGCCGATTGGATTCCGCAATCATCTGTCGCCTGAAGGATACCGACGTTTGGCGTAGGTACAACAGGGTTGCATCCAAGTTCAAGCGCAGGTGGGCAAACGATGGTCGGCGCGGTAGCGTCGTCGCGGTAGCGAATCTTCTGAGAAGCGCGTCCGGTGTTGCCGCAGGCATCCGTGAACTCGTAGGTCCGAGTGATTTCGACCAAGCAACCGAAGTTGGTGTATACATCAGAGATGTGGTTGGTGAGGGTCACGTTGGTGGTGCACATATCCAATACTGAGTCGACGGTGAAGTCGGGGCCAGGTACATCGCTTGCGCTAGCACATCCGAGGTCGATGTTATCAGGAGCGATGACTGGGGTTGGCGCCACACCATCGATGACAAAGAGAATCATCTGGGTGATGGTCGTGGTATTTCCACAGCTATCAGAGGCCCCGTAAGTGCGAGCGATTTTGCCCGCACAACCCGTGGTCATCACATCGTCACCCAGCCACTGCGGCTGAATGATGCCACCGCAGTTATCGGTCGCGGTGAAGGATGCAGGATTGGCGTTGGGTACGATGAGCGGGTTGCAACCGAAGTCGATGGTCGACTGGTAATTCGCCGCAGGGGTCAACACGGGGCGTGTGTCATCGGTTGAGTAGCTGAAGATCACTTCGCTATCGACTTGGTTACCACAGTTGTCCGTCACTCGGTAGATGCGGGTGATGGTGGTGAGGCAATCCACTACGTTGGTGATATCGCAATGCCAGACGATGCTAGCCACGCCACAGTTGTCTGTCGCGGTGACGAGGGTTAGATCGACTGGAGGAATTCCGGCTGGGTTGCAACCGAGGTAACCGCCGCTTTGGGTCGCGGTAACTTTTGGAATTTCCACATCGACAGACCAGGTGATGAGCTGGGTGACGGTTTCAACTTGATCGCAATTATCCGTGACTTGGTAAATGCGTTCGAGGGAGTAATCGCAAGGACCGGTAAGGACAGGCGTGTCGCTGACCCAAGTTTGATTCGCGATTGAGCAACCCGAGTTTGCAGTCAAGGCACCGGTGTTCGGTGAAGGCACGAGACCGGCGCTAGGCAAGCAGCCAAGCGCGAGAACCTCTGGGTTCACGGTGACGGTCGGAGGCGCATCCATGAGGGTATACATGAACATCACGGTATCTAAGGTCTTGCGACCGCAACAATCGGTGACTTCCCAGGTGCGGATGACCATGTGGTCACAGCCGGTGACGGTATCTTTTTCATCAACCATCTCAACGCTGACGACGCGGCTATCATCTGTGGCGACAACCAAGTTGGTTTGAGGCACAGGAAGTGGGTAGCTAGCCACGCAACCGTAGTTCGTGCCAAGCGGTAAGGACTGGATAACAGGTGGGAGGATATCGATGGTGTATACCAAGGTTTGCGTATGCTCGGCTTCGTTTCCGCATTCATCAACTGCTTTGTAGATCCGGTTGAAGGTCATGGCGCAACCCGACTGGGTAGGTGCTGCCGTCGTGTCCATGACATGCGTGATCGTGACATCGCAGAGTGAGTTCGCAGGGAACTGACCGACATCGATGGCAGGAAGTTGTCCGAGATTTGGCACACAGCCAAGGTTCACGGTAGATGTCGCACCGGCCACGAAGACGGGCGGAACGCCTGGATCGACGGTCCACTCATAGATCACATCTTCTTCTTCGTAGTTTCCACAGCAATCTTCGATGCGGTAGGTACGGGTCAGACGGCGTAGGCAACCAACCGTGACAACGACTTCGTTGGTGAGGAAGATTCCGGTTACTTGGGTATCATCGGTTCCGGTGATGTTCGCGAGATCAGCGGCAACGGTTGGCGCCGGATTTGTGGTTGAGCAACCAAAGTCATCACGATCTTCAGGGAAGGAGGTGAAGACAGGTGGGGTGAGATCCACTCCGAAGATGACGGTCTGGGTATGCGTGCTGGTGTTACCACAGGTATCCGTCGCGAGGTAGGAACGTTCGAACATCTGGCGGCAATTGCTGATGTCACTCACAGGTCCGTCTTCTACAAAGGTAGTCATCACATCGCAGATCGAACTCGCTGGGTATTGACCAACATCTGGAGCAGGTACAGAACCGATGTCTAGGACGCAACCGATATCATTGGTCGAGTGGGTGCCGGCGGTAAAGACAGGGCCAACGCCCGCGTCCATGGTCCAGCGGTAAATGACATCGCGTTCGATGTAGTTTCCACAGCAATCTTCGATGCGGTAGGTGCGGGTGACTTTCACGTCGCAGCCAAAGACATCCATGACTTCGGTGACATTGGTGTCGATCACCGCGCTGTCATCGCTCGGAGGATTCGCATTGATGATGGCCCAGTCGTGAGCGAAGGAGGCTTCAAGATCATTGGTCCGAGGATCACCGACATAGCAACCGAAGTCGAAGCCCGATGGGAAGCCATTAAAGACCGGATTCAGCGCATCCACCACGTAGGAAATTTCCTGAGTCATGGTTGCTTCGTTTTGGCAAAGATCTTCAACCCGATATTCACGGAAAATATAGGTGGTGCAGGTATCGTTGCTTACCACGGTATCGCTGACATGCTCCATCACAGGAACCGGACAAGCTGGGGTGGTGATTTCACGGCAGGCGTCGACACAGAGTGCAGGGCGCAGGCTTGGGTCTGTATTTTCAATCGCACCAATGGTTGTACCCGGGGTTACGCCACCCGCCTCGTAGACGACAATGAAGGTCACGAGATCATCCGTATCCGCTCCGAAGAAGGAGACGAGATCTGCACCAGAAACGGTTACTGAGGCAGGTAAGATGTCGAGCACAGTGAAGGAACCGAGCAGGGTGACATTTGCACCAAGGGCGCCGCCAGCTGCATTCTGAGGCGCATTGGCCCAGGTGATACCGGTTTCGCTCCAACCTTCACCCGCGTCACCATCATTAAGTCCGTAGACCGCAAAGGTGGTTGGTGGGTAGGAGAATGGAGGAGGAGGTGACAAGGGACCTGCATCCGATGCGAGCTTGAGGGTAACCTGTTCCAAATCACTTGGCTGGAATGGGCTCTGGCTCAAGTCGAACTGGATGTAGGTTTTGCTTACACCGTCAACGATGTTGGTAGGCGATAGACCATCATTTACCGTGGGAGTGGTTTCATTGATCGTCGCATCTGCAACCGCAGGGAAGAGAACATCGCTTAGGCAGTTGGTGCTCACCAATGGAGTTGAAGTCACGTCCAAGTTAGATGGGCTAGCCGTCGGCACTTGAGCCACCGTGTCAATACATCCGACATCAAGTGGATCGAGTTGCGCGATGCTGACCGACTCTGGGGTCAATGTGAAGGCGTAGCTTTCGTCCTTGGTGGCCACATTGTTACAGCAATCAACCAGACGCCAGGTACGGGTGACGGTGATATTGCAGTCCTGTTCTTCGTAGACTTCCATCACGAGCTGGGTCGCAACGATGCTGCTATCATCCGTGCCGGTGACTTGTGAGAAGTCTGGGAAGGGACGTGGGTCAGAGGAGACGCAGCCGTAATCGATGTATGGAGGCAGCGAAATGGTCGGTGGCTGATTATCGAGGGTGTAGGTAAAGCGCTGGGTGATATCCGTGGTCTCGTCGCACTTGTTCGTCACCGTGTAGGTGCGGTCGAAGAAATCGGTGCACGCGTCCAAGGTGCCGAACACTTCCGCTGAAACGATAATCGCTTTAACCGAGCAGGTAGACTGGGCTTGTACCAAAGTGGTAATCGCTTGAGGAATATCCCCGAGGCTATCGATACAACCGAGGTCCACATCCGCAAGCGCAGGAATAAAGGTTGCGGCGGGCTCTTGCGTATAGCGGTAGCTTTCTACTCCAGTACCCCGTTTTCCACAGCAGTCGATGACTTCCCAATACCGAACCACGTCGACGACGCAATCGTTGGTGTAATGCGCTTCGAAGATGAGGTTGGTTTCGATCACGATATTGTCATCATTCACTGTCATGTGAAGGTTGGTGCTGTCTGCGATCGGACGTGGGTCCATAAGTTCACATTCGTAATCGGTGTACGGGGTGAATTCGATGGTCGGCACTTCTGTATCGAGGGTGTAGCAGACTTCCTGACTTACGCTATCCTGACCACAAATGGTGTAGACGGTGTAGGTCCGAGTGTAGGTCCGAACGCAACCATCTTTAGTGAATGTGGTCGGTACATCGCTATCCTGAACGATCGAGGTGACGAGACACTGGGTGTCGATGTCCAAGTCGGTGATGTCGAAGGGTGGGATTTGACCCAGCGATTCGATGCAACCAACATTGAGCTTCGGCACATTCGGCACGCTTACTTCTGAGTTGCGGGTGTAAGTGAAGGTCACGACTTCTTCTGCTACATTACCACAGCAGGCTTCGAGCTGGTAGGTCCGGTCGAGAGCAACTTCGCAATCGTTGGTGGTATAGACATCGTCGATGGTGAGGAATCCGCAGTCGATCAGTTCTTGAGGCGTGTAGTCCTTCGGATCATCTGGGCAGCATTCCGTGAAGAAAACACTGTCGGGAATATCTTGCAGCGCTATTCCGGCGTCCGCACTTTCCCACTGGGTGAAGACACTCTGTCCGCCACCAGCCTCGAAATATTGGAGCTCGAACTCGTGACAACCACGGCTCAAATTGATCGTGCCGGTTTCGGTTGTGGCATCATTGTGAATCCCATCATTGTTTACGACAAGGGCACCATCAATGTAGATAAGAGAACCGTCATCCGAACGCGTCGAGAAGGTGTATTCGCCACAGGTTGGAACCTTGATAAATCCGCGCCAGCGAACCGTGTAGTCTGCAGCATTTCCATCAGGATCAAATGTGGCGGTATCTCCCTGTGTAAGGCCACTAACAGGCGTGGAGGAAAGGAGATCAGGCGGTGTGTTACCCGCGCCGGCAAAGTAGCTTACTAAACTAGACGTACCGCCAGCATTATCGTCCCAAATATCAGCGATCAATCCGCCAACCTCTGGTGCACAGGTGGCAATACAATCTCCATCACTACAGCCTTGGACTAAGCAAAGGTGCTCGAAGAAGTTTGCGGTACCAAAGGTCGCTAGGTTGGTTTGGAATGTTGTTCCGCTTGCCAAGCAGCCTTGGTAACCGCCTGATTCTAGGCCGGTCATTTCAGGCGTCTCATTCAACGCAAAGGTGATGGTCTGGGTAAAGACAGACACTTGGTCGCAAAGATCAACCGCAGTGTAATGACGTTCAAACGACATGGTGCAGAGGTCAACTCCAGGACGATTCGGGGTTTGATTCGATAAGAACACATTCGCATCGCACCCAGAAACCACTTGGAACTGGCTGACTGACGCAACGGGAATTTGCCCGCAGTCATCAATGCATCCAAGGTCGATCTGAGCTGGGCCAGAGATGATCGGCTGACTCGGCGTCGTAGTGAAGCTGTACACCTCAGGTATCGCAGCGGAAGCACCACAGCAGTCCCACGCTTGCCAGAGACGGGTGACCGTCACTTGGCAACCATTGGTCTGACGGAGTTCGTTCACCAAGACATGCTTGATGTAATTGTTGTCTGCATCGACAACCATAACTGCGTTAGAAGAATCTTCGACAGTCCGTGTGTCGCCATCGCAACCAAGGTCTTCATATGGAGCAACTTCGGTGATCACCGGCGACTGCGTGTTCAACACGTAGCTGACAGTCTGAGTGAACTCTTGCGTGATGCAGGTCGAGGCGACGTCGAAGACACGCTCGAACATCTCGTAGGTTTCGCATGCTTCGTAGACCTCGATTGCGTTAATGATCGGATTTTCAATCTCCATATCAAAGCAGATGTTCAACATACCGTCGGTGACGGTAACGGTGAACTCTTCTTGTACCGCAGTGAGGGTTGCCCCCGCTGAGACGATAACGTCGTAGTCATCTAGCGCGAGATTGTTTTCGATACTCACATCAAAGACACGTGAACCGACGGTAGTGCTACCAGTCCAGAGGTTGGCGAAGTGGAGGCGAACTCGGTAAGTTCCAGCAGGAACAGGCAAGTTGTAACAGCCGGTTCGGAAAACCTGTGTTTGATATATAGTGTCATCCAAGGTATTCGCGATGGCGCTAGTGGTAGTGAACGTGTCAGGTAAAGTGCCGAAAGCGTCGGCAGACCAGGTATTTCCGAGGGTATCCGTGTAGGCACCGCCACCGGCATTAATCCGGTACACTGCAGGGCATCCGTTGCCACCCAAAGAAGATGGCGAGAAGGTCGCGGGTTGGGTGCGATCGAATGTATATTGCAATCCACAGCCGGATGCATTCGCATTCAAGCCAACGATATCAACCGGAGGAATCGCTCCAACTGCGGAGATACATCCCATATCAATAGCGGGCAGCGCGGCCACCGCGAACTCGCTTGGAGGAATGGTGTAAGCGTAGGTCTCTTCGTAAATCGCAGAGGATGAGCAACAGCCATCTACCTGCCAATAGCGGGTAACCGTGACATCGCAGCCATTGGTTTGACGCACTTCATTGACGCGATTGGTCGCATACGGATGCCCAGGGTTGGAGGCCGAATCGGTCATGATACCAGCCATGGAAGTATCCAAGTCACGAGGATCCGCCGCACTGCAACCAAAGTTCACAAATGGAAGAACCGAGGTGATTACCGGCACGATGTTCGATTGGTAGGTGATGGTCTGAATCAGGTCAGACGATTGTCCGCAGTCGTTCGTCGCACGATAGGTGCGGGTGAACTGGTAGGTACATTCGTCGGCATTTAAAGTCACCGCGGAAGCGTCGATGTAAACCACTTCGGCAAGACAGGTTGAGCTCAGAATGAACTGAGAGGTCGAAGGTACCGGAATCTGTCCGTCATCCGTGATGCATCCGAGATCGATGGTGGTTGGGCCACTGAGGCTTGGCGCCACACTTGGCGGTACCGGAATGGTGTACTCGATATCTTCAACCACTTGGTTGCCACATTCGTCGGTCACTTTGAAGCGACGCTGGAAGAGGATACGGCACGAGTTGGTGTAAATATGGCTGCAATCAAAGACCGCGGTGGCCGTGGTGCAACTATCGGTCGTCACGATGCTCGCGAGATCCGACGCTTGAGTATAGATGGTCTCGACGTAATTCGAGATCGAGGCTTCGTCGGTCGCACCGTCATAACAAGGCAAGGTCTGGTCGCCGTTGATCGACGCCACTTTAGGATCTTCGTTATCAACGACAAACACATAGCGCGAGGTACACAAGGTTTCGAGGTTACCCGAACCGATGGAGCAACGATCGCGGATGGTCCACTCACGAACCACGGTATACTGGCAGTTGGTCTGGAACCATTCGTCCGCTACAACCGTCTGCGCGTAATCGCAGGAAGTGGTGAAGGTCGCAAAGGCAAGACCCGCAAAGAGGTTGGTGCTCGGTAGGCAGCCGAGATCGAGATCTGGCGGGCAAACCGCTTGGTCAGGTGTAACCCCTGTCGCGTATTGAATCTGCTGCGTCGCGGTCATCACCGAGAAGCAGGCGTTACTGGTTTTGAATTCACGCGTGAGGGTAACCACACCGCAGTCATCCATGGTCATGCTTTCAGACGCTTCAAACAAGCTGGTGCAACCGGCTTTGATTTGGCCGCCTTGCATCCAGAATTCTGTCATGGTGGTTGGAAGCGGTGGCAATTCACCGATGCCGAATCCATCCACTGGATTACAACCCAGCTCGATATGAGCCGGTGCAACGATTTTGATTGGCGTTGTGTCGATCACCGAAACGATCTGAGTGTAAGCACACATGTTGCCGCAGCTATCAACCGCGGTCCAGATGTTGGTGTATTCGAGCGGATCGCCCATGCATCCAGCCCCATCGTTGTCGCTTGTCGCAACCGTAACCGTGAGATCTTTCATGCAACTATCGATGACGTAGACTTGATTGGTGGTCGCGGTTGGCACATCGCCTGGGCACTCGTAGGTGAGAGCTGGCTCAGGACGCAAGGCGAAGGTCGGCTTGTTGGTATCGGCCAAAAAGGAGATGCCGTTTGTGGCAGCGACCATGCAGTCCGTGGGTAGGTCAAGATCGGCTTCCCAAGTAGCCGAAAGGATTGTGACAGAGTCTCCGGCAATACCTTCGCCCTGCGCATTGGCAATGAAATCAACCATTCCATTTCCGTTGTTATCACTCACCCAGAAGCAGATGGTGACCAGCTCTTGAGAACCGTTGTCTGCAGCTGTACTTGAAGCATCAGTCGACACATCAACAATAAGCACATTCTTACCAACAACCATATCTGCTAGGACATTTGCATTCCCATTGCCCGTCGTATCGGCAAGAGTTACGCCATTCATGGTACTTCCCGGGTAGTTAGGACCACCGAAGATCTCGACTCTTCCAATATTACGGAAGTCAAACCAGAAGCGAGTGGCTCGTCCATTGCCTGCACCGTCTGCACGTGGCCCATTGAAACTATAATTTATATTCGCTGCGGAATTCCCATAGTTCGTATGAGCCAGAGGGAAGGCATTTCCATTCACATCCGTACCAGAAAGAGTAGCGATTTCCGGTGGAAGAAGCGTGTTATCCCAGTCGATCAAACCGGTCGCGATGACTTCGTTCGTCAACACACTTGGATCCAAAGTTGCGCTACATGTATAGCTGTAGGTTTCCCCCGGCAGGAGCGGTCCAGCCCATGCGCTATCGCAAGTTCCATAATTTGCATCGACAAAGGTGAAGTCTTTTAGGGCAACACTTCCCGTGTTGACGATGATAATTTCGAACGCGTCGATTTCTTCTTCACCGGTACAGAGGCATTCATCGTCAGCGATGACTTTGTAAACCGCCAATCCTTTTTTCCAGGTCCAACTTGCAGCCGCGTCACCTTTTTCGGGCAAGTCACCGGAATCTGAAGAAGCAGACGCAAGGATGCTGTTGGTGGTCATCAATTGATCCAAATTCGTTTCATCAAGTGTATCAAAAGTGACTTGAAAACGCACTTCATCGCCCGGCATAGCGAGCATGCCCAAACCGCTCCAGACAAGGGTGCCTGAGCCCATAACTGGCAACACCCCAGAGGTGTCAGACACGTATGCTAGGATGGCCGGGTCAAAGGTATCTAAGACCGAGTCCACATAGATGTTCGTCGGCATGGTCGACGTGTTGGCCACGACAATTTCAAATACGACTTGGTCGACACCAACTTGAGCACCGTTTGGCAAGACTGGAGAAATCACTGTTTTCGAGACGCTGTAGCTCCCAAAATCGAGGGTCTCTGAATCGCTTTCTGGAGGCTCATCCCGCTCCCACGGCACAACCCCGTCGATGGTGCTGTACTCGGTAATGGTCGCGGTGTTCATGATCGGACCTTGGTCATCCGGTGTGATCTGCGCTTTGAATACGAACTGAATCGTGTCGCCAGGCAGGATCTCGCGATCTGGAAAGGCCTGAGAAATGTTTGTTGTGATGGTAACCAATGCAGCGGCGGCCGTATTTGGCGAGGGATCAGTGACCAAGAAGCTGTAATCACGCGGAATGGAAACCGGCATGATGCTCGAAGGCACGAAGCACTGATACATGAGATCATCTTCGATGGTGAGACCAAAGGCAGAGGATCCACCGATGTCATTGCTTACGGTCAAGGTGATGTAAACGAAGTCATCAATGATCTCCATTTCCTTGTCGAGGGTAAGCTTCGGCTCGACGATCATGTGCATGACCGAGTCGGTTAGATTGGTATCAGGGAAAATATCGCGAGGGTCGCCATCATTTCCACCCCAATTGAATGTTACGTTATTCGCTTGGCTCGCCCAATCAATATTTTCAGGCACGTCTTTGACGATTACCTCATAAAGGATTTCGAAGTAATCATTGCTTGGATCATCGTCCTGTACGTTCTCAATAAAGTCCGCTCCAACCCCAGCTGCATCTGTGGATTCAAATTGCCACGTGATATCTTGGCCATCACCACCAGTGTCCGTGTTTCCGGTTGGGCTCGGATCAAGGTCTGTAAGTCCAGGCCACGCAGGTCCTGTGGCTAGAGGGTAAGCAGCATTCGCCCCATTGAAGGTTGGTCCTCCTGGTGGAACGACAATCTCATAACCAAATCCTGGAAAGGTAAGGTTCGGATCCGTATCGGTTCCGGCGAAATCCATCCCTGAAGGAAGGTCATCGATGATCTGGAAGCGAGGCATTAGGCCCGCGGCAGGAAGATCAACTCGGATGCTGTAAATGACGCGCTCACCAATGGTGAACATATCAGTTGGGGTATAGCCTTCGCTCGAACTGACCAAGGTCTTGCTCATGGCGAATTCAACAATGGACGTGATGACCTTTTCGGTCTCATCAAGATAGTCGTCCTCAACCACGTCTTCGCTACCATCGCGCTCTTCGGAGTCATCCGGATAACCGTCTGGCAAAGAAGTCCAGGTAACACCCGCAGTGTTGGTTAACTCAACGCCGGGTATGACGACACCACTCAATTCACCCGCATATTGGATGACCAGGGGACCATCGCCAGGGCAGTATTCGGCAAGGATAATGTTGTTGCTGTCATCCACCGTAATGGTGTTGCCAACCAAGGCGGGTGCTTCATCCGCTTCGTCGACACTTCCGTCGCCGTCATTGTCCAAGTTATCAGAAGCGAAGGGAACCATGACAAGCCCAGATGGGAGCAAGTCGGAAATCACCGCATCGTAGACACAGGTGTTAGAGGTTCCATCAAAATCAACCGTCAAGGTGTAAGTAACCGTTTCGCCGTACTCCAAGACATCGCAAGGATCAGGCATCTTCATAATGGTCAAGAAGCCTTCCACCACATGCACTTCGTTGGTTGAAACGGGTAGCGGTGCATCGAAACCATCGACTTCGAAAGAGAGGGTAGCCGCGTTGTATTTGAAATCACAGTTATTGTTCGCCGCGACATTTGCGACCTTCACTGGCACATCGATGACAAAGGTGTAGAACTCAACCGGAAGATTACCGATGGTCCACTCAAGCAGCTGACCGGTTTGGTTTACCGCAGGCACGGCAACGCCGTTACCCATACTGTCTTCCGCGGTTACCACCGTGATGGTACGTCCAGCATCTAAGATCCAACCAGCAGGCATGGTGTCGGAGAGAACCACATTGTTAAAGTCGGCACCCCACATTTGCCAGGTAAGGCGATAGTCAAGACATTCGCCGACCCGCGCTTCGAGATTTGTCCGGTAGCTGCTGTCAGGTTCTTCAACCGTCTTCACGAGCTTGTCGACAAGCAAGCCGATGCCATTGGCACGGTCTTGGTCGATGTTGTAAATCGTTCCGTAAGTCCCTTCGTTATCCAAACCTGGATCGTCAAAAAGGAAGGGGCCGTCGCCTTCGGTATTCGGGTAGTCTCCACAGGGATTATTTGCCACCAACACATCGGCAACCGGGTTGCCACAAGAGGTGGTCATTTCCGCTGTTACCAACGTACTGCCAGGATTCGGAGCTGAAGTTGCGTCAAAACAAATCACCACAGTATCACTGGGGCCAAGCACCAATCCAACAAGTTCGATCTCGAGATGCGTCGATCCGTTGGGACCCGGATAGGTTGTAACCGTTGGAGTTCCAGGGGTGCCGAAGGTGACATTTTGCACGATGCTAGCAATGTCGGCGGGAGTGACAGGCACCCATCCATCATCAAGGCGGATGGTGACGACGATGTTGTCTGTGTCAGCAACCTGCGCCATATTCTCGACCGTCACGCAGAAGGTTTGCATACCACCTGGGGTGACGATAAAGGAGTTGGGCTGGAGGTCCAGGTCTGGCTGCGGGAATTCCGCAGGTTGATCATTGGAGAAGGTCTGACAAATTTCTGTCCCATCGCACAACTGCTTCCAACAGAACTCGGTATCGGTATCTGGGAAAAACAAGGTTGGACCAATGGGGTCGCTAAAGTCGAGATCGGCAGGATCGGCCACGCAATCAAAGGCCGGCATGAAACCGGGGTCCGGATTCGGATCTGGAACAAGCGGAATACAGTAGCTGATCCAGTTAAGATAATTTAATTCGACTTTAAAATTCGTCGGACCGGCTCCTGTCGGGTTCGCACCCGTCCCATTTCCGGTCAAGTAGCCATCATTCGACGTGTCGGTCGCAGGGGTTGGTAAACCAAATACGCCCGCAGCGCAGAGCGCATCGATGTCAAAAACCAACATCTTTCCATCGCCAACTGAATCAACACTGGTGACGGGAATATTCCCGACCCATTCACCGAACATCGCGATGGTCGCGGTGGTGTCAAAAACGAAACCAGCTGGTGCTTCTTCGGTAATAAAGATATTGGTCATCGTCGCACCGACGTTGGTCCACACCACACATTTTTCACCACCACAGGGCGTGACGTTGATTTGAATGCCGCCGGGATTTTCAACCGGTTGTGGAGAGGTGTCGAAGGTACCACAATCACGAAGTGGTGGAATACACATTTCGCCTTGCGCCAGACAACCGGGGGTCAATCCAGCGTCTAAATCGCAACCGTAATAGACATCCACACAGTTCACTGGATCTTCACAGGTTTTCATGATGCCAGTGACATCTACCTGAATTGGCCCATCGTCCGTGTCCCAGATTCCGTCTCCATTTATGTCCATGTGCTGCATCTGGAGGAAAGCATTTTCCCAAGTGATGGTTGGCGGATCAAGCGTCCCGTCATAGGTACCTAAACCGGCGACAGTTTGCATCGCATCTGGATCAGCAATCGCACCAAATCCTTCGATCTCTGTGGCGCAAAAATCCGCCTTCAATGGCAATTGGTCGCACATATAAAGCTCAGGGACACCGGCTGAGGAATCACCAGTATGGTCCAGACTAATTGTGTAGGTATTGAAGGTTTGAATATCCACCACCCGACCGTCTGGTCTTTTATTCAGCGTCACAACAGGTGCTTTTAGCTGAATGTTAGAGCGGAAGGTTTGAGCCTCAAAAGGTTCTCCACAAAAGTCTTCGTATGTAGAATCGATAGCCAACGGAATCAATGCATTCGGACCATACGCGGTAAATGCCTCACAGCTCGTACGGAGGGCAAAACAAATTTTCACAAAGCCATTTGAAGGAACGATCGCTAGTTCGGGAATCGCATTCGTATCGAACAGGACATCGTTGCCCGTAACAACAGGCTCCATCATACCCGCAGTAACCGGACCATATCCAGCGAAGGCATCTGCATTAGGTGCTCCAATCGGTAGACCATCGTCGACTGAATAGGTAATCGTCCCTGACTCATAGGTAATGAAATTCTGGAGGTGCATCGTCATCGCGACGGCAAAGTCGGAAGGATCTTTAGGATTCGATAAAACGAACTCAACCTTGGTGGTATTACAGAGAGACAACGCATCTGGGAATGCCGCAGTTGTAATCAAAGTAGGTGGCTCAGGAATGAACTTCTTCGTAGCTTCAGCAACCTCCGTACATGGCATACCATTGCATAAAAGGGTTACCTTGGTGGTAAATTCATCCTGCACACAATCTTTAATGATGACCGGGATCATGAAAGCAATCAACTCACCTGGGGGCAGGTCATTAAACACGCCCGTGTTGTCTTGATCTACCAATGGTGCAAGTGGCCCACCTGGTGGAGCCGTTGCCGCAAAAGTGATCGTACCACCTGCTGCAGAAGCAACGGCTGACATTTGTGGATTGTAACGTGCATTGAAGGCAGCCACATCTAAACAGATGGAAGGGGGCAAACAAACATCGACCTGAAGGTCATATCCCGTACCAGAACCATTGTTTACAATAACAGCTCGGTAGTCAAAGTTCGTGGTAATTGCGATCTCTACGGGTGGATCGGTTAGGATTTGCATATTCGGTCGGAAGATGTCCGTGGCCAAAGGATCAAAGGCGATAATGGGCGATTGCTCGATTTTTGGGTTGGGGCAAGCTGTATTCCACATCAAGGTGGCTTGGTAGTCAGTGGGATTTAAAGCACAACTCCCACGCACAGGGATATCGATGCAAATTCCTGTGTTTTCATCCACGACAAGATCTCCAAGATCTACGGCAATGCTAGATCCATCTGGCGCGACGACAATGCCAGCGGGCGCGACGACAATGCCAGCGGGCGGAGCCCCTCCAACTGTGATTGCGCCTCCATCATAATAGAAAAACTGATCGGCACTTGGACCGACGGTAAGGTCCAACGTGAGTGTGGCACCGGTTAACACACAATCAGGCTCATCGATATCAATGCAAATTTGCGCAACCGATACCGCACAAGGCTCAGAGATACCAATGGGCTGCAAGGTAACGTCCACTTCTGGCTCGAGGGCGCGGAACTTGTACCAGCGACGTAGCGCATAGCAATCGGTATCCACAAGAAGTGCACCAAATCCATGAGTTCCATTACTATCAGGTGGGCCCGCCACGCACCAAGCAATGGAAATTGTAGAGGTCGTCATGGGAGCGTTCAACGCCGGCACCCCATCAAGTGAAGCAAAATCGATGCAAAACCCACCATCGGCGGACATCATTGGCGTTAGCATGCTGGTATAATCTGTTCCATCAATATCGATGGTCACCCCAGCTAGGTCAAGGTCTGGCACAGGGTGGCCAGCCAGCAAGTTTTCAACCATGGGGCACGGATTGTAGTTGGACCAATCAAACCCAGTTGCTTCACCGCACATCTCCATCACCTCAAACTCAGAACTAAAGCAAATGGGCTGACAGGGTTTTAGGTCTCCTAAGTTGACCTCCTCGACTTGGAGGTATTTGACGCATGCCGCATCACACTCATCAGGACCATCGCATTCAGGGTCTTTATTTTCGATGCTTGCGTTCACGATAATTCCGGTTGCATTAATTTCTAGACCAGGAACATCACAATCAAAGCAGTTACAAGATGGGCAATCAGGTTTGAAGCCACGCGGGCCTTCGGGAACAATGACTTCGAAACGACCATTAAATATCTCGCCTTCGTACATCACGCAACACGGCTCGCAATCTATGGCTGAGCCATCACATTTATTCCCTGGGCCTGGTTCTGTACAGTCACAGTCACGCACCATAGACCACGTAAGTTCATACATCCCGTCTCCATTGACCTGAATCCCAGACCAATCAAAAGATCCGCCAACAAAGGCACCTTGGTCGTTCGTTGAGATGCTACCAACACTTACAACATTTGTTCCAGCACCGGTAAACCCAGCTATGTCTGCCGCACCTGGCAAACTGACAATGGACCAATCATCGATCCGAGGGAGTTCTTCTACAATGCGAACTGGAATCGATTCGCACATATTTTCGTAGGTAATGCGCATACGAAACTCCATAATGTCAAGCGAACATCGATCGAGAATACATACATCGCTTGGTGAATCCGTGCTCCAGGCATCCATACCAACAAACAATTCAGCGACAAAACTCGGCTGTGCACCGCTCACTTCAGCACTGGTCAAATCGATCGGAATCGCAGTCCCAATAGATGGCCCTTCAAACTCTAATCCACATTGATTGGTAAACGTGGTCGTTGTGAACAGAGTAGCGCCTCCAGGAGGAAAAACCGTCAGACCAAATGGTTCACCGCATGCATTAAGCGTATCCGATTCCTCACAGTCAAACCCATCAAAAACAATTTCGTACGTCATGCAAACGCTCTGGCCTGGTGCAACATCACCTATAGGAATATTTCCAGAGGTAAGGTTGGGAAAACTAAAGTTTCCAAACGCGTTGCTGAGAACCACTCCATAGGCGGTTCCGGGAACCAAACAGGGTAAATCAATGGTAGAAATATTTTCTGCGCAAATCTCGATCATGACCGGAGGCGCTGCTGGACCAGGACAAGCAAGAATCGGTCCACTGACAATCGTATGTGTTACTTCAAGCTTCGGTACTTCAATAGTTGGGGGAACCGCATCGAATCCCACATCCACGATGCCGACCGCGGGGCAAGCGGTTACAGGAGGGAGACAACCGTCTGGGCCCGGACAGCTGTAGGATGGTGTAGCTGAAATTTCAAGATCACCACAACCAATAACCATTGCATCGACCTGGAAGACAACTGTGGCACCACCAGCAACCGTCATCAGATCTTGAGTCATCACCATCCCACCACCAGCAAACTGAAGGCCACCGCCAAGAACAACTTCAACCGCAACGCAAGTCGCCTCCGCGCCTGTCAAATTTTCAACTGTAACATCAGCAGTCACCATTTCTCCGATTGCGCCACACTGCCCCAGAAACTCTACCGTTGCATCAAAAACAACCTGCTCCGTAGCGAGAAAGGCTGTTTCAACCACACTCGCATTAACGATATTGACCACTTCGTTCCCTAAAGCATCACAGCCCGGCTCATCATAGGTCAACTCAATGATAAAATCATCAGAAGAAGGGGAACAGCCTCCAACCACCTCAAAGCACATGTCGATAACGGTGCCAGAGGGAATCCCAGCGATAGTACAAAAGGCTCCAGGATTCTGTGGGCCACAAACCAAGGCCCCCGTAATTGGATCAACCTGCAACGACTCACCCGCCGCACAATCTCCAAAATCGTAGGTGACGGTGCTACTTGTTGTTCCATCGGAAACTGAGTATCCATCACCCAAGATAAAGAGCCCGCTACCTAAATCATTGTCAGTAAGAGCAATTCCGGAACCGCCACTTGGGTCGGTACCACAGGCTGGATACAGAACCACCACCGCACCAGGAGCAAGCAATGGCAAACCAGGGCAACCGGCGAGCGTGTCGGTTGCACCAGGCGCTGTATCTTGATATGTGTATGTACATAGATCGATAGGCGTGGAACCATTGTTGCGCAACTCAACCCACTGATCGCAAAAGGTCGCATCCGCTGGATCCCAATAAAGCTCAGTAATACTCAGTCCAGAGCCACCACTTGCCTGTGGATCTACAGCCCACGGAACCGGCCCTCCCGCCTCAGGAACCGCGACGTTCGTCGTCGTTCCATCCGGGTAGGTTAGGGTGAAGAAGGTCGCATTGGTGTCGATGATGGTATCTCCCGGCAACGTTATATCAAAGCGGGGATTTGTAATCAATCCATTCGTGACAACCAACTGCGCGGTGAACTTTGTCTTCCCACAGGGGCCAATCGGACCATCAGGTGATGCCTGATCAACCTGCAACGTAACCGTTTGGGCAAGCAGCGACGGCGAGACAAACAAACCGACGATCAAAAACATACACGCTAGCGCGCGAGATGAGTATTTTTTCATATCTTTCCTTAACTAACAGGGTCCACTTTTCCTCGAGAATACCTATTCTCCTTTATTTTATGGACACCGTATCACTGGCTAACCAGCATTACATTTATACCTAACGAGAATTTTAGTGAGGCCTGAACAATATGTTAAACTATAAACGTCATTTTCTGAACATAATGAATATGATACATCGATTTGTATTAAAGAGTGTGACTCTAGCGGCCATTGCCATTGGATTCAGTGGTTGTGCGACGAAAAATTACTGGAAGACACCGAGTTCCGAGAAAATCGCCAAAACCATCGAATTCGAGCGGCGAAACGACATTTCTTCGTTTTTATCCATGCCCGGAGATATTCTCCTGCTTCATCTCGGTGATTCGGCCATGGCGAGCACCATCAAACAGCTCGGCATGTACCCCGCCGGCCTCATGGACCTGCTCGCTCTCCAAGATCCATTCGCCTCCTTCCTCCACACCGAATTCATTGAAAACATCGAAAAAGGCCGCCAATTAAGGACAACCGGCTTCTATCCGATCATGAAGCAGTACCATCCCAACCAATTTGGCTGGAATTTCGCAGTATACAAAATGGTAGGGCCGTTGACTCAAAACCAGCAAGCCTTAGACAAATATGAGAGCCAAGCGCGCTACTGGGCCACCGGCTATTGCGGCGATTACATCGCTTGGCTCTACAACGAAGCAATTTACAGCTGGTGGAACCGCACCCCCGGTTTGCAGCGGGTGTTTATTCGCCTGTACCCGCCCGAGGCCATTCATACCGCAGATCACATTGCCAATTCACCCGACACCGCCCGCATCATCGAAATCCGAGAGGGCAAGCTCATCTACCCTACCCACGTCGACACCGAATCGGTCCGAGATCGCGCCCTCGAAGCGACCCAAAGCTTCCACCCCAAGTTGATCCGACACGGCCAAGCCGTCCTCAAACGCCTGAAATCGGAAGAACTCATCGGAGCCGAAAACGAAATTCTCATCCCAGTCATCCAACTCAAACTAACCGCCCCAACACCTAAGTAGCCGGAAGGAATGGGAACCAAAAACGAGTGAAAATCCGGACGGTTGAAGGCGCGTAGCGCTGACCCATTGATAGCCATGGTTGACGAACGAAGTGAGGAGGCCGTGGTTTCGGCGGTCTATCCTCCAAACCGCCAAAGATGGAAAGGTGCCAGACACCAATGGCACTAAGAAATGAAAGCCGGAGGCTTAAAGGCAATTAGCCGGTCGGTGACCGAAGGGAACCACCGGAAACAATCGCAAAAATACCTCTCGAGCGCTGGAAGCGCGATCGGAAAACAACCTAAATGCACTGCTCTCTTTTAAGGAAGGCAGAGGGATCATTGCCCGCTCGGATTTGGAGTTTTGGACCCACAAATTAAACGGGTAAAGCCAAGGGGCTATGATCTGCGCCTCGTTCAGAGCCGCTGTACATGAAAGGGTGAATCCCTCGTTGCTAGGCTTCATCACACAGGTACCCGGGGTTCCGCTTCGCTTCACCCCGCGCTAATTTCCGCCGTCCCTCTGGGACTCTTTCCACGTCATTAGAGCTGAACTAACTACGAACCTGAAATCCAATTTTGAAGATGGAAAGGTGCCAGACACCAATGGCACTAAGAAATGAAAGCCGGAGGCTTGAAGGCAATTAGCTGGTCGGTGACCGAAGGGAACGATGGAAAGGTGCCAGACACCAATGGCACTTAGATAAGCCGTTTTGCATGGAAAAGAGTTCGCTCTACCCCGGAAAGAAAGCCGGAGGCTTGATGGCAATTAGCCGGTCGGTGACCGAAGGGAACCACCGGAAATATTCGCTCGATTACTATCGAGCGCTGGAAGCGCGATCGGAAAACAACCTAAATGCGCTGCTCTCTTTTAAGGAAGGCAGAAGGATAATTGCTCGCTCGGGTTTGGAGTTTTGGACCCACAAATTAAACGGGTAAAGCCAAGGGGCTAGGATCTGCGCCTCGTTCAGAGCCGCTGTACATGAAAGGGTGTATCGCTCGTTGCCAGGCTTCATCGCACAGGTACCCGGGGTTCCGATTCGCTTCGCCCCGCGCAAATTTCCGCCGTCCCTCTGGGACTCTTTCCCTGTCATTCGAGCTGAACTAACTACGAACCTGAAATCCAATTTTGAAGATGGAAAGGTGCCAGACACCAATGGCACTAAGAAATGAAAGCCGGAGGCTTGAAGGCAATTAGCTGGTCGGTGACCGAAGGGAACGATGGAAAGGTGCCAGACACCAATGGCACTTAGATAAGCCGTTTTGCATGGAAAAGAGTTCGCTCTACCCCGGAAAGAAAGCCGGAGGCTTGATGGCAATTAGCCGGTCGGTGACCGAAGGGAACCACCGGAAATATTCGCTCGATTACTATCGAGCGCTGGAAGCGCGATCGGAAAACAACCTAAATGCGCTGCTCTCTTTTAAGGAAGGCAGAAGGATAATTGCTCGCTCGGGTTTGGAGTTTTGGACCCACAAATTAAACGGGTAAAGCCAAGGGGCTAGGATCTGCGCCTCGTTCAGAGCCGCTGTACATGAAAGGGTGTATCGCTCGTTGCCAGGCTTCATCGCACAGGTACCCGGGGTTCCGATTCGCTTCGCCCCGCGCAAATTTCCGCCGTCCCTCTGGGACTCTTTCCCTGTCATTCGAGCTGAACTAACTACGAACCTAAAATCCTATTTTGGAAATGTCGCAGAGGACACATCGAGCCTGAAGGGCTCAGTCAACATAGCCCGGGGCAACGCCCTGGGTTTGAAAGGCCAAAAAATCGTAGCGCTGAACCTGCGATTCAACGGCGATTCAACAGCCTCAGCCCAACCACCTCTTTTCCCTTTGCAAGAGACCCGCCCTGCTCTATGACCTTAACCATGTCGCGCTTCAACCAACACGCCAATATCATCCTCGTTGGATTTATGGGTACCGGAAAATCCACCATCGCCCGAATGCTCTCTCGCAAACTCAAGCGAGACTGGGTCGACATGGACAAACAAATCGAACGCGAAGAACGAACCACCATCGAAAAGATATTCGCCGAGCATGGTGAAGCCCGCTTTCGCGGCCTCGAGTCCGCCCTCTCGCTTCGACTCAGCCTGCAAACCGATCTCATCATCAGCACTGGCGGAGGCATTGTTTTGAACGAATCAAACTTAGAAGCCTTGGGCGCCACCGGAATCATCGTCTGCTTAACCGCGCGACCCAAAACGGTGCTCGAGCGCGTGCAACATAACAGCAACCGCCCACTCCTCGAAACCGGCGAAGACAAACTGAGCATCATCCAAAACCTGCTCGCAAAACGCAAACCACTCTACGACCAAATCAAACATCAAGTCACCACCGACGACCGCGAACCCGAAGACGTGGTTCAAGACATTCTCGACCTGCGGGGCCTTTGAGCTTCTCAATCGTATTCAACCCGCCGAACTGGTCACAAACCGCCCCACCCTCTCCATGATATGAACCGCTTCCTTCTCCTTTTGTCGCTCCCCATTCTCTTAACCCTATTCCTCACCCCATTAATCGCCCAAGCCGAACCGCTACCCGTGCCAAACATTATCGAAATGCGGACCTACACCGCAGCACCTGGAAAACTCGACGACCTCCATACCCGCTTTCGCGAACACACCACCGGCATTTTTCTCAAGCACGAGATGGTGAACCTCGGCTACTTCGTCCCAGAAAAAAATCCTGACAACCAACTCATCTACTTCCTCGGCTACCAAAGCGTCGAAGCACGTCGAATCGCCTGGGAAGGATTCCGCAATGACCCTGAATGGAAAGCCGCCGCTGCGGCCTCAAAAGAAAACGGGAAACTCGTGGCAAAGGTCGAGAGCCTCATGCTCAAGTCAGCCGATTTCTCGGTCAGCAGTTCCCTGCCTGAACCCGAATCCGCGCGCCACCCTCGCCTCTACGAACTCCGGGAATACACCACGAACCCCGACAAACTCGACACGCTCGACTCACGCTTTCGCGACCACACCGTCGCCCTCTTCAAACGCCACGGCATCAAAAACCTCTTTTACGCCCACCCAACCGAAGACCAGGACTCTTCTACGAACACGCTCATCTACCTCATCGCGCACGAAAACAAACTGACCCGAAAATCGTCCTTCAAAAGCTTCTCGGATGACCCAGAATGGCACGAGGCAAAAACCCTCTCAGAAGCCAAAGGTCCATTGCTGATTGAAGGCGGCATCAAGTCCACCCTGCTGATCCCAACCGACTATTCTGCGCTGAGATAGTCTGTCAAACTCGGCTTCGTCAGAAATCCAAGGAAATATCCGAGCTAAGAACTCAACTCACGAAAACCCATGAAGTGACGACTTTCGTCCTCGGGTTCCGCATCCATCAGCGAGGTATTCCCGAGATGCTCCCAGCACACCCGCATGAAATCCACTTCGGTACTGGTGCGTCGCACATCATATAAAAACTGCCCGTCGGAAATCCCCGCCCCGATATACGATAAAAAACGCTTCATGCTTTGCACATGTTTGTTCTCGTCATACTTCCCGCGCACCGTCTTGCCGAAGGTCCCCGTCGCCTCATACAAATCACACACATACTCGTGTAAATCAGCCAAGGTCGGACGCTCGATCGGCTCCCCCGCCAGCGCCTGACGAATCTGCGTAAACAACCACGGATTCCGAATCGCCCCACGCCCAATCATCAATCCCGCCGGATTGGTTTTCCGCAGCATCGCCTGCGCGGTATCAACTGAAATCACACTCCCGTTTGCATACACCGGACAGGGCATCTCGCGAACCGCCTGAGCGATTTCATCTGTATGCACCGCAGACAAATACTTCTCTTTCACGGTGCGCCCATGCAGGGCAAAGGAGTCAATCGGGAGCGAGGCAAACATAGGAAGCCAGTCCTGAAATTCTTCGTGCGAATCCACGCCAACCCGGGTTTTAATGCTCAACTTTCCTTCCGTAACGTCACGCAGCCGAAGAATAATTTCACGCACCCGCTCTGGAGATTTCAGCAAGGCCCCACCGCAGGACTTTCCGCACACCGTCGGAGACGGGCACCCTAAATTCAAATCGATCCCCGCAATGGGATGCGCTTGAAGTTGCGTCGCGGCCCGCACCAAATAATCGGGATGATTCCCGATCATCTGCGCGATCACCGGTTGACCCGTCGGGTTCGCAGTAACCGACGCGAGAATATGTTCTTCTAAGCGCGACGTCTCATACACCCGAAAATATTCGGTGACATAAATGTCTGCCCCACCACGTGGATGCAACACCTGCCAAAAAGGCAAGGTCGTCACCTCTTGCATAGGCGCAAGCAGGAGAGTGCAGGTGGGCGATTCGTCGGACATAACCTCTGCTTCACCTCAGACAGACTCGAGATGCAAAGCCGAATATAGAAAATCTCAGTGAGCCATCGCAACCCGCTCGATTGATTGAGGCTCTAGATAGCTCCGAGCAACGAGCCACATGAACGAAACGGAAAGCCGCATTTTGTAGCATGGAATTTATTCCGCCATTCAATGGCAACCGGCAACAAAGCCTGCGCCACTCAATGGCAGAAATCGCACTGGTCTGCAGCTCGTCCACACTGCGGGGCGTGGCGTTACGACGGCCCGCGCTACGGAGGATACCTTTATGCTGTTCAAAGTAAGAAATCGTAACGCCCCCTTCCTAGAGGTGTTGTAGCTCGGTGTTCTGAAAGCGGACGAGGAGCCTGGGAGCGCCGACGTCCCCGTCGGCATCCGTGCACGTGGCGTATTTTCGCAAGAGCCGAACGTTCGCTAAACCATATGAGCATGCGTGGCGTAGAATTTTTTACGTTACGACGGCCTAGAAGACCGTCCCGGCAACACGCCATGGGAAGGGCATAGTACGACACCCCACCATGATCAAAGTTTTCTCCTGCCACCAACCTGACAAAACAAAAAAAGCCACCTTGGGATAGGTGGCTTTTATCAACACGGGCTCATGTGGGAGGCCCGTTTATACATCGCAGTATTCGCTTTACGGGTATCAGCTCTGCTGGGCCGCGCGACGTTGATTCTCTTTCACGACTTTTTCACGCAGCTGGGTCAAGGTCTGGCGAACTGCTGGATCATTATCCATCTTGCTCGCGATCATGCGGCAGGCGTGTAACACCGTGGCGTGATTCTTATCAAAGGCTTGGCCGATGTCGGGCAACGAATGCGAGGTCAACTGACGGCATAAGTACATCGCAACTTGGCGCGGGAAAGCAATCGAAGCGGGACGACGCTTACTGCGAATATCGTTCATACTGATATCGTAGTAGTCGCACACCAAACGCTGAATCGAATTCACCGAGATAATCGCGGCTTGCACATCGGTATCGAGGGTGTCTTTCAACAGCTCTTCGAGACTTTCAGGTGTGAGCTCAATCCCCGTCACCGAGGCGTAAGACACCGCACGAACCAAAGCGCCTTCGAGGCGACGGACATTCGTGGTGATGTGTTCAGCCAAGAAGGTGAGCGCGTCATCTTCGAGCTGAATTTCCATGACTTCCTTTTTCTTCTTCAGGATCGCCATGCGAGTCTCCATGTCTGGTGGCTCCATCTCGGTCACGAGACCCCATTCAAAGCGAGAAACCAAACGAGCTTCTAACCCTGGAATTTCGGCCGCCGGACGATCCGAGGTGAGCACGATCTGCTTGAGGCTATCAAACAGCGTATTGAAGGTATGGAAAAATTCTTCCTGAATACTTTCTTTGCCACCGAGAAAGTGGATGTCGTCGATCAAAAGGATGTCGCAGTTGTTGCGATACTTTCGACGAAACTGAACCGAGGATTTTTGCGCGATCGACTCAATGTACTCATTGAGAAAAACTTCGCTGCTGAGATACATGACCCGATGTCCGTTTTCGGCTGCGTGGTTGCCGATGGCTTGCATCAAGTGCGTTTTTCCCAGCCCACTGCGTCCGTAGATAAACAGTGGGTTGTAGGCTTTGGCAGGCGCATTTGCCACCGCAAGACACGCGGCATGGGCAAAGCGATTGCTTTGGCCGACAACAAAGTTGTCGAAGGTGTAGTTCTTTTTCAGCGTGGTATTCACCAACGCTTTCGCCTGCGCTTTTTGCGCGGGACTCGGTCCAGCCGGCGCCGCTTCTGCCACGGGTTGCTGAATCGGCCAAGTTGGTTCCGCTGAGGGACCCGAATCTAAACCCGTGTCTTCTTGATCTGAAGCTGTTGCTACCCCCGACAAATCCGCACGCTCAACCGGGCGACGGTTTACGACGATTTCAATCTCGAGCGCTTCAGAATGTACCGCAACGATCGCATCATTGATCAACGGTAGATAATTTTCTTCGAGCCATGAAGAATAGAAGTCATTGCTCACTTCGAGCGTGATGACACCATCTTTTAAGCTATTCGCTCGAATCACGCCAATCCAACGCTCATAAACGTCAGCGGAAAGTCGTTCTTCCAGCAATTTACATGCAGATTCCCAAATCTGCTTTACATCGTGTACCACATTACACCTCATCGTCATTTTGCCCTGATCGAGGTGGCTCACGTTCAAACGAATGGTTCATTCGCATATCACGCAGGCTTTCCCGCCAGAGGGTTTGTTTGAATGGCTGGTGACCTTTTGATCGCTCTTAACTCAGCTCCGCGAAAGCCACGGAAGCCGCGAAAGCCACGGAAGCCGCGAAAGCCACGGAAGCCGCGAAAGCCGTTATAAGGTCCTAGAAACGTGTACCGTACAAAGATTGTACGTGCGCCCACACAAACTTCGTGCAAACCAGCTGTGCATCGTGCACAACATCGCGTTTAATTGGCCCGATAACAAAGTTATCAACAGGTTACCAACAGTCCAAACAGATTAATCTGAAAAACTCCGATTTAAAAGGTAAGGGATGCCCTACGCTTGGACAAGGGAAAAAAAGTCCAGTTTAACAACTATTTTAATTCCACAATTTGTGGTATGTTAACAACTTGTTAACCACTAAATAGTGACAATCGCTAAAGTTATAGTAATCCCATGAAAACCCGTATTTTTCGACCTTGAGCGGACCGATTCTGAGAGGGGAAACTTAAACTCGCTACGGTTTTCCTAACATAGATTTATTAAGTAACAGAGTTATTAACAGGTAAGACCAAACCTCGCAAATTTCCTTACAAATCGCTCACAATCAGGGTGGATTGACTGTTGATATCTACGTAAAATCCGTCATTCCAAGCTTCATTTTCCTAACTATAACTCATGTCGATTTTAATATTTTTGATAAGCCTCCTGCTTTGCGTGAGCTTGGTTTTCCTTTTTGGGGTGCATCGGCTTCGAATTCGGGAAATTTATGATCCAAATCCACTGCTAGAGCAAAGCCCGGCAGAGCTCGGCCTCGCATTTGAAGATATTGAGTTCCAAGCCGATGACAATGCCTTGCTGCATGGTTGGTGGATCCCGCATCCCGAGGCCAGCGGCAGCATGATTTTTTGCCACGGTAAAGGCGGGCATATCGGAGATCGCTTGTGGTTGATCGAAGCCCTTCGTGAGATCCACCCCATGAATCTCTTCATTTTTGATTACCGAGGCTTTGGCAAAAGCACTCGTTCACGATACAGCCCAACTGAGCCTGGCTTGGTACGAGACACAATTGCCGCCTATGAAATTGTACGCGCCTTTCACGGCGATGCAGACCAACCTCCCATCGTGGCCTTTGGACGCTCTCTAGGCGGTGCAGTCGCGCTTCAAATGGCATTTGAGCGGGAGCTCCGAGGCATTGTCCTGGAAAACGTGTTCAGTACCCTGCTTGAGATGGCGGAAATCCGTCGTCCCGGTTGGCCACACGGCCTGCTTCGCGAAAAATTTGACAACCTATCCAACATCAAAGCACTCCGCTGCCCCCTTCTCCAATTGCATGCCCGAGAGGACGAGGTCGTTCCCTTTGCGCAAGGCCAAGCGGTTTTTGCCGAAGCGACTTGCAACAAACAATGGGTCGAAACCTCGGGCAACCATGTGGATGCAGCCTGGCTCGAACCATCAAAGGCTCAGGATGCCCTGCGCCAATTCCTGCAAACCTGCTTGCCCGCAATCGAAGAAAACTCGGGCTAAAGAGACTGTGTATTAAATCAGCGCATCATGGGCCCTAAGATACATATTCGCCTGAAAGGCGAAAACAGCGTAGCGATGGGCACTGCCCATCGATTGGTTTCGGAGGTAACGCCAAATCTGAAAGACGTGCACAAATTGCGGCTTTTTGTCTTTGAATGCTCGGGTGCCTACGCACCTTCGGAGCTTGATGCTTAGGCCGAATCCCAACCCCGAGGCAAGCCTCGGGGCTAAGTGCCTACGCACCTTCGGAGCTGTGCACACCGGAAAGACCATCGAGTAAGGGTACCAATGAAGTTGTGCGATATTTGTTACACGGTCTCTAAATCACTTGGGCGCCACTGCACACCGAGGCGGTTGACACTTTTCTCGAAGCCCTACCTTGCAAACCTCTCGCTTCGCTTCTAGCTAGTAACCTGTATTTCCATGCCTTCACCTGATTTCAATCCGCTTGCCCGCATTCCAAGTCCTGCCCTTCGCGGGATCTTGACCGCATACCTGCAAACCAATCCGAAAGTGCAGCCCGACCAACTGGTTCACGCGGCCAAGCATGTGCAGGCTTCTTCGCTCCGGATCGCCAAGGACATGGATATTCTCTGGAACCTCCTCGACCGGGCCATGATTCAATCTGGGGTCCACCTGCCTATCGACACCGGCTGTTCCATTCTCAATATTGGTTGCGGCTGGTGCCAAGAAGCTCTTCCGCTTTCGGCCTACTTTTCGACCTGGGGCAGTCCCCTTTCGGTCCGACGCACCCATCTAACTGGGATCGACATGCGTGAAGCGGAGCTGGAACTAGCGCGGCGGCGCGCCATTGAAACCCGACGCTATATTCAAGGGGTACTCAAGGTTGGGCCCCCTCCCTTTGACCTTCAATTTCTCTACGGGGATGCCTCCGAGATCCACCAACGTCCCGATCTTGGGGTTTCCTATAACATTGTCTTCTTTCGGCATCAAAACCTATGGCACGACCCACAAAAGTGGACCCGTATTTACGAACTCGCCCTGGATAAAGTACAGGCTGGCGGGTGCATGATCCTGACCTCCTATTTCGACAAGGAACATCGTCTCGCCTTACAGCTGATTCGCTCGATGAAAGCGGAGGTTCGAGTAAGCATTCGAAATATGGCATCGCGAGAACTCGATTACCCTGGGAAGTCGGTTGATCGGCATGTGGCGATCATCACCCCGCGAACCGATGGCCTGCCGCATCGGGAAAGTGCTTGCCTTGACGCGGCAGACTGGAATAGTTGAAGGATAAGTTGTGGACCATTCTGAACACGGATGACTCTCTCGTGTCAAAGCAGCTTAACCGAGTTTTAATCATGAAAATCACCGCCGTCAGTAATACCCACTTCTTTAGCCTCCTATCCAGCCTCATCCTCTTGTTCGTAGCGGGGCTGTTCACCATTGGATGCGACACGCAATCCGGTGACAACCTGGTTCGCCAAGTTGGGGTTGACTACTCAAGCCTCTATTCTCATCCGAATGGAACCATGGTTGAAGGCAACACCGGTAAGGCCGTAACTCAGATGGATCTGCGCCAACTGGGCGACCAGCTCGAAGCAGTCGACAACAACGGCCTCATTTACCGTGGCACCATCGGACGGGTCGTCGATGACACCGCCTCCTTTACCCTGCGTGGCGCAACCACCACAGGGCAGGACGTCACAATTGTCGGCTCGCTTCAGGGATCTGGCACAACCAGTGTTATGTCCGGCGACTGGGTTGAAGAACTTACGCTTGGCATCCTCTACGGCGAAGGAACGATTGAAGATATTACCAACCAAACTGCCGGCAATACCGATGACACCGACACAGGCGATATGGGCGATACGGGTGATCCTGGCACCGGGAACCTGTCCGTAAGTCCTTCCGGCGACCAAACAGCTCAAATCGGCGCCACGCTTACCTTCAGCGCGTCCAATGGCTCAGGCACCTACGCGTGGAGCATCAGCAATCCAGGCATTGGAACCTTGAGCGCGGTGCAGGGCACCACCACATCGTATAGCGCAACCGGAATCGGCAGCCAAAGCTTGACCATCACCGACGGTAATTCCACCGAACGCATCACCATTACCACAATCAATTAACCGGGCCTTGGCTCTGGTTGGCTTTGTTTGGCCTGGTTGGCCTGATTGACCTGATTGGCCTGGTTGGCTCTGTTTGGCCTGGTTGGCTCTGTTTAGCGTGGTTGGCCGTGCTGAGAAATGCCACAGCTGGTGAAGCATGGCGTCAGAAACCAATGGCGACAAGTTAAGCCGATTTGATGCAAAAGTCAGTGAAAATCCAGGCGACTAAAGGCGCGTAGCGCTGACCCATTGATAGCCATGGTTGACGAACGAAGTGAGGAGGCCGTGGTCCCGGCGGATTCCTCTTCTAAGCCGCGTAGCGGCGACACCCTAGCGGATGAAAAGCGGATGATAAACGATTCCTAGTAATTTTGAGGGTTTCGTTTAAGTAAATTTCGGGCATAACAGGATGCAACTGCGCGGGGCTAAGGTCTGCGCCTCGGTTGGAGTTGTCTTATAATATAGGGCCTTCCCCTCGTTGCCTCATACGTCTGCACGTAACCCGGCGCTGCGACCGCTTCGCGGCCTTGCACAAGGGCTACCATATCCCACCCCCTTGGGGCGGATTCACACGATATAAAATGTCGGAAGAAATACCATGATGGCTTATTTAAGTGCCATTGGAGTCTGACACGTTTTTTCTTTAGTGAAGGGTAGCAACTCGCACTGCCGTCGCGTTGCGACTCATGTTAGGGGGCTGGCAAACCCCGGACGCGGAATGAATTCCGCGCCAAGCTG
>Ga0209186_1000210_pt1 | contig 47353 bp, 46 predicted proteins | sample SidtaG_FD_187426 | JGI IMG/M metagenome (GOLD analysis project Ga0209186, IMG submission 187426) | Marine algal microbial communities from Sidmouth, United Kingdom - Sidmouth_Male2 metaG (SPAdes) (version 2) | ecosystem: Host-associated > Algae > Red algae > Unclassified | place: Sidmouth... | reverse complement strand
TCGAGATCATTTAAATTCAATCTATTTAATAAATGATAATATGAATATAATTATTCAATGAAAAGTCTATTCAATTTAAATATAATTTATGGCTCCCAAGTATCGGCTATGCTATGTATTTCTAACTCAGTTAGAACTTTATACATATCATTTATAACTATTTCTTTAGTCACCTCTTTCTTTTTAAAATATTCACTATTTAAAGCTTTATTTATTTGAAAAGAAAACATTTCAGGATACTCTTTTTCATAAATATCCCAATAATCTAAAATTCTTTCTTTAGAATCTAGAAATAGCTTAGTTGATGGAATTTTGTTACTTTTATTACTATTTAATTTTGGAGTCATTGGAAATAAATTCCAAAGATCATTATTTTTCCAAACGCTCCAAGGAATTGCATGATCTACTTCATATTTTTTAATAGAATTTCCTGTCCAAGTACAATTTATCAATTTATTGTCTTTAAACAATCTTCTTACTAATTGAGTGCTTCTTTCATCATCAATACATTGATTTAGGTAATAAAAATATGTTCCAAAATTATTTTTTTTATTAATATCTTCTAACTGTGTAGCCCATCTTATTAAAAGACTATCCTCTATTAAATATCCAAAACTAGAAAAATCTTTCCACATTTCAACATTTAAAGTTAAAAAACCAAACTTATCTGACTTAATTTTTTCTCTATTAAAAACTGAATATGGGTCTTTACCTGCAAACTTCATAGGCATTTTAAAAATTATATCTGCTATTAACTTTAAAGTTTTATCAATACTACCCCTATTAATACCATTCTCATATTCAGCAATTAACCTTGATAAACTATTCTTATTATAAGGGAGAGCTTCTATAAATTTTTCTATAGATAATCTATTATGAGATTTGGACTGTTTTATTTTTAAGCCTTTTACCAATGGAAAATAAAATCTTACCCAATAATAAGCTATTCTTTTCATTGGTACTAATACAATATTTTCATCAGATCTGTATGTAACAACAGACTTTTCAAATCGAGAAATATAAATGATAGCTCTTAATAAAGCCAACTTATATGAAGTATCTTTTTTATCTTTAATAATAATTTCTTGAATCCTATCAATCCCAGATTTAGTTTCTAAACCTTTCTTCTCAATAACTAAATTAAGCCATTTAATATTTTTTCTTCCTTGATCAACTGAATATTCTTTATATAGAACTTTACCACCAAAACTTTCAAATAACTCTATTAATTCATTATCATCAATAGCAGTATAGAGCCTTTGATCTTGCTCTCTTTCAGATATTTCTCTAGATTTCCTCCAAGTAATTACCATCCTACCTTTATCAGTTAAAACTCTGAATAAATTTGAAATAGCTTCTATTAAATCTGTTTTTTTTATATGCATTAAAACAGCATTTAATAATAAATTATCACAAGAACTATCTTTTAATTTGTTTAATGAGGGTAGTGAATCTAAAGTAAAATGTTCATTGGGATATTTTTCTTTACAATAATTTACAAAATTTGAAGTAGCATCAATCCCTTTTACTTTATATCCTTTTGATTTTAAAACCAAAAAGTCTCTTCCTGAAGCGCAGCCGATATCATAAGTAATCGCTTCTTTATGAAAATAAAAATCAATTAAACTATAAACATTATTAATTTTAGTATTTTGATATTGATTTATAAATTTTTTGTAATTCTCATTATAAGTAAAAACTGTCTTTTCGTCCATAAAACATCTTAACACTTTATTACTTTATTCTAAATATACACCTTCTAAAGTATATTTTAAAAAAATTGAAATATTGATAAAAAAAAGCAAAAGGCTTTTAAAGTTAATCCCTAATGATGTTAATAGTTGTTAATTTAGGCTTGTACATAATGCTAGAATGTCGTACATTCTAGCATTATGTACAAAAGATTGCTAAATATCTCTAAAAACAGAAGTTTTTTTCTATTCGGCGCAAGAGCTACAGGTAAAAGTACGCTTTTACAGGATATATTTACTTTAGAAGAGGCTTTTTATATTGATTTACTAGACCCTGAGCTATTTGCTAAACTTCAAGCATATCCAAATAAATTAAATGAATTAATTGATATTCCAGTTAAAGAAAATAAATTTATTATTATTGATGAAGTTCAAAAAGTTCCTGAATTACTTAATATTGTCCATCAAAGAATATTTAAAGATTCTGCAAAATTTGCTTTATCAGGATCGAGTGCAAGAAAACTAAAAAGAGGCTTAGCAAACATGCTTGCAGGAAGAGCCTCTATTTATAATATATACCCATTAACTTTTAATGAGTTAAATAACGACTTCATTCTTGAAGATATCTTAAACTGGGGCAGCCTTCCTGAATTAATAAGTTTACAAAAAAAAGAAAAAGATTCATTTTTAAAATCATATGTTCAAACATATATAACTGAAGAAATAGTTGCTGAACAAATAATAAGAAAACTTCCTCCTTTTAGAAGATTTCTAAATATCGCAGGACAAATGAATAGTAAAATTATTAACTATTCAAACATTGCGCAAGATATCAATACAGCTCCATCTAACATTCAAAACTACTTTGAAATTTTAGAAGATACACTTCTAGGATTTAAGCTTGACTCTTTTCACTCTTCAATAAGAAAAAGGCAACGACAAAAACCAAAGTTTTATTGGTTTGACACAGGAGTTGTTAGGACTTTAAGTAACGAACTAAACATTCCTTTACAAGCTTCTACTTCAAGATATGGAGATTACTTTGAAACTTTTATAATTAACCAAATTAAATCTATTTTGGAATATCAAGACAAGCAATTTCAACTTTCTTATCTTAAAACAAAAGATGGCGCTGAAATTGATTTAATTATTGAAAGAGCTGGAGAAAAAACTCTTTGTATCGTAATTAAATCTTCACAAAATATTAGAAAGGACCAGATATCAAGCCTTATTTCTTTATCTAAAGATATTCCTAATTCAAAAGCTATTTGTTTATATAAAGGAACTCAAAAGCTATTTGTTTATATAAAGGAACTCAAAAGCTATTAATTGAAAATATTGAGATACTCCCCTGGTCTCAAATTATTAACTATCTAAAATAATATTTAAAGTTAATGATAAGACGAAATTATTTTATATATATTATTAAAAACACCTCTTAATATTTACTAATTTTTTATAAATAAATACTATTTAAATCATTGATAGGTATAAAACTTGTTTTAAAATTAATTAATTTATATAATAAATTATGTATAAAAAATTTTTAATTTTATCTGATATGATTGAATTTGGTATAAAAGCTAAAAAAAACCAAATTAAAAGAAACAACCCTAATTTAACCAAAACTGAATTAAATCAAAAATACAATGATTGGTACGAGGAATCGAACAAACTTGACTATGATAAAAGATTTTTTGAAGTTATAAATTTAAATAATGAAAAATAAACTTAATAAATCTTTGATTAAAATCTCTAATTTTTTTAATGAAAATCAAAAAAAGCATTGTTTAATTGGTGGTTTAGCAGTTAGTTTAATTTCTGATCCTAGATTTACTAATGATTTAGATATTGCAATTTATGTTAAAAATGAAAAGGAAATTGATGAAATAATCAAATCTTTAAGTAAGCTTAATTATTTTCCTAAAACAATTATTAATCAAACTAATGTTAACCTAATTTCCATAGTAAGGTTAATTTCAAAAGATGATAGTGAAGATTTTTACATTGACTTAATTTTTAATTCATCAGGTATTGAGAATGAAATTATAAATGATTCCCTAGTTCTTAATATAGATGAAAACGATATCAACGTTGCAAACCTTTCTTCTCTATTAGCTTTGAAAATTCTTTCGGTAGATTCAGAACGACTTCAAGATATAATTGATATTCAAAAACTACTTAAATATGCTACCAAAGATGAAATGCAAAAAACTATTAAACTTTTAAAACTTATTAAAAAAAGAGGATTCAATAGACAAAAAGATTTAATTTCAGAGTTAAATTCCTATATTAACAAATAGTAATTGTTAATAAATTTGTGTTTTTAGCTTTAATAAATAATTAAATACTGAAGAATTAAAAAATTTGATAAATAAAACTCTTTTTGTATAATATTTACCGTTTCTAGTTAAAAAAAAGTTTTTAAAACTAAAATATTACTTAATAAAATCAACAGTTAAGTATCATTAATAGTGTAGATTTTTCTATAAAAAACTATATTATTAATAACAATGAAGCTAAAAACAATAATTAAAATACTAATATCAATCATAATCTTGAGCTTTCTTTTATTTATTGTTGATTTAAATGAGCTAAAAGAAACCATTTTAAAGTTTAAAGCCTCTCAAATAATTAAACTTGTCTCACTATATTGTTTAGGACAAATCATAAGTTCTTTTAAATGGTGGCTAATTTTAAAAAATGCCTTAATTAAGGTAACTTTTACAAAAACCACAATTTCTTATTTTAGCGGTATGTTTACTAATTTTTTTGGCTTAGGTATGGCAACTGGTGATTTTGTAAGAGGAATCTTAGCAGGAGGAACGGAAAATAAAACAAAGTCTCTAATAACTGTTGGAATTGATAGAATCCACGGACTCTTAATTCTTGCAGCTTATTCTTTATTTTTTGCTGGGATAACTAAATATACAGATTTTTCTTTTAGTAAATATTTAAATCTAAATATTTCAGATTATTTAATATATATATTATTCTCTTTTTTAATTTTCATCTCATTTCCTTTAACAGCAAAATTTGGCAAAAATATCTTTAAAAATAAAATTAAGCTTCATAAGTTTATAAACTTATTCCCAAATAAGTTATCAACTTACATTTATATCTCTATTATTTCTGTTATTTTTCATAGCCTACAAATTTATATATATTATTTAATTACAATTTACTTAAATTTTGAAATACCCTTAAAGGTTCTTTTAGTAGTAATTCCTGTAATTAATATCCTTAGCTCTCTTCCTTTAAGTTGGAACGGCGTTGGGATAAGAGAAGCTGCTATCTTATTTTTATTAATAAACTTTGATTATATGACTAAATCACAAGGAATAGCCTTAGGCTTATCTTGGCTTATGATAATCACAATTTCATCTATAATTGGGGGAATTATTGCAATTATCGGCTTAAATAAAGAAGAGCTCTTAAAGCTTAAATCTGTTTAATTAGCTATTACAGACTGCTTTAAAAAGTTCTTGACTATCAACACATTTACCTGCCCCATCAACAACTGATGTTAAGGCATCACTTGCTGGATTAATTTGTAATCCAATAGTTTCTTCTAATAATTTATCAAATCCATTTAGTAAAGAACCGCCGCCTGTTAAATAAATTCCATTTGAAATAATGTCCCCGGCAAGTTCTGGTGGAGTTTTTTCAAGCGCCTGACAGATACCTGTGACAATTGTGTTTAAGACTTCAAATAAAGCCTCTCTTATTTCTTGTCCCATAACAGTTACCTGAGCAGGTGCTCCTGAAATTAAACTTCTTCCTCTAACTTCCATTGATTGATTATCATAATCAGAATGAGCAGAGCCAATATTTTTCTTAATATTTTCAGCTGTAGTTTCACCAATTAATAAATGATGAGCTTTTTTAAGATAATTTATAATTACCTCATCCATAGCATCTCCGCCTTGTCTAATTGAAATTGAGCAAATAATATCCGATAAACTAATTACTGCGATATCAGTTGTTCCGCCCCCAATATCAACTATAATATTTGCAGTAGCTGTTGTAATTGGTAGATTACATCCTATTGCTGAAGCTAAAGCTTCATCAATAAGCTTAACACTTCTAACTTTTCCATCTATAGAATCTCTAATAGCCCTTTTTTCTACTTCTGTAATACCAGAAGGAACTCCTACAACAACTCTTGGTTTAATCATTGCAAATCTTGAATTAATTACTTTTTCTAAAAAATGAGAAAGCATCATTGCAGCAACTTCAAAGTCAGCAATTACTCCTGTTCTAACAGGTCTAATAACTTGAACATTATCTGGTGTTCTACCAAGCATTGATTTTGCTTCATTTCCAAAAGCCACAGGAATTTTATGAGAACCATCTATTTTTACAGCAACAATACTTGGTTCATTTAATACAAGTCCTGCTCCTTTTTCGTAAATTAGAGTGTTGGCCGTTCCTAAGTCAATTGCTAAATCTTTTACACTAAGTTTAAACATATTTTTACTGTTCCTTTAAATATTTTTCCCAAATCAAATTTAATAATGAGATATTGTTAGAATGACCTGTCTTTACTGCTGTTATTTTACCCTGAATTCTTCTGCCAAGCAAATAAAGATCACCAATTGTATCTAATATTTTATGTCTAACAGATTCGTCTTTAAATCTTAATTCTGTATTTAAAGCGCCATCATCACCATAAATAACAACATTATCAAGTCTTCCTCCTTGAGCGAGCCCAATTTTTTGTATAGCTTCAATATCTTTTACAAAACCAAAGGTTCTACAAGTTGCTATTTCATTTTTATAAGATTCGATATCTGATAGTTTAAATTCATAAACTTGCCTTCCTACAGGCGATGGATAGTCCAAAGTGTAGTTAATAATAAAATCATCAGCAGGTTCTACGCATATGTATTCAGAACCTGTATCAATTTCTATTTTTTCTTCAATTTTTAAATCAAAAACATCTTCTTTTTGATCAACTACTCCTGTTTCTTCAATCAAATTACAAAACTCAATTGCAGACCCATCCATAATTGGAATTTCTCCATTACATTTAATTAATAAATTAGAAATTCCATATGCATTTAAAGCTGATAATAAATGTTCAATTGTTGATATCTGCCCTTTCTCAGTTTTAACAGTAGTATTCCAACCAGTTGTTATTATATTTTTAACATGTCCTGGGGTTGGAACTGTTTCTGAGACACTAACAAAATGAATCCCTGAATTTGCTTCTAAAGGCTTTAATACTAAACCTGATTTTTGTCCTGTATGAATCCCTATTCCATAAATTACAGCTGAAGATTTTAAAGTTTTTTGAGTTCTTTTAGTTCCTAAATTTTTATTACAAGGATATATTAGATTCGTAAATTCATAAGTTTCATCATTTGAAAAAAAACTTTGATCTTCTGCTTTTTTTGGTACATTTTTAGATATCTCAAGCTCTTCATTTGTTAATGCTCTATTAATTGTATTAAGAACGTTATCTAAATCTAAAGGTTTTTCTAAAAACTCAAATGCTCCTTGTTTTGTTGCCGATACTGCTGTTTGAATACTAGCGTGTCCTGACATCATAATTATTGGAAGACTTGGGTAGAGCTCTTTAATTTGTCCTAAAGCTTGAATACCATCTATTCCAGGAAGCCAGATATCAAGTAAAACAACATCAGGTTTATTTTCTTTTAAATAAGTTAAAGCATCTTCAAAATTTAACTCGCTATGAGATTTGTATCCATTATCATCAAGAATTTCAGTTAAAGAATTATTAATTGATTTTTCGTCATCTACTATTAAAATTTTTCTATTCATAAGCTTAACTAAATATAAAACTTGGGTTAACTAATTCAATTGTTTGTTTTCTTCCAGGACCAACACTAATAAAAGATATCTTTGTTTGTGTAATATCAGAGATAGCCTTTAAATACTCTTTTGCTTGTTTAGGTAAATCTTTATATAACTTTATATTAGTTATATCATCTTCCCAGCAGTCAAAATCTTCATAATCAACTGATAAATCTGATAAGTCATTTGAGAGAACTGGAAATGTCTTCATTTCTTTATCTTCTAAATTATACCTTACCCCTACTTTTATTTTTTCTAATCCAGATAATACATCTAATTTTGTTACAGCTAAAGAATCTACGCCATTTAACTGACAGGCTTTTTTAGCAAGTACTGCATCAAACCAACCACATCTTCTTGCTCTACCAGTAACTGTTCCATATTCACAGCCAATTTTCATTAACCTAGCTCCTATTTCATCATCTAGCTCTGTAGGAAATGGCCCGGAACCGACTCTTGTTGTATAAGCTTTAATAATCCCTAATACGTGCCCGCAAGCTTTAGAAGAAATTCCAGTATAAGAAGCAGCTGCTGAGGCGATTGTAGATGAAGAAGTTACAAATGGATAAGTTCCGTGGTAGACATCTAAAAAAGTTCCCTGTGCTCCTTCAAAAACTAAATGTTTATCATTTGATAATGAATGGGTAATAAAATCAGAACAATCACAAATATTATCTAAGAAATTTTCTCTAGCAAGCTCTAAGACCTTAAAGCAATCTTCAAAAGAATTTTCTAATTTTTTATTATAAAGCTTATCAAATATATTTTCATAAAAGTTATAATTTTCTTTTAATATTTTTTTTGCATTTTCTAAATTAAATAAATGAGCAAATAAAATAGCATCTCTTCTAACTCTTGAAACATAACTTGGACCAATTCCTTTTTGAGTAGTTCCAATTTTTCCATCATTAATCCCTTCAACTAATGAATCTAACTCCTGATGAAAAGGTAAAATAATTTGAGACCTAGAATCAATTTTTAGCCTGTCTGCTGTTACATCTATTCCATTTTTAGCTAATTTTTGAATCTCAGAAAGTAAAACCATTGGATTAATTACAACTCCGGCTCCTAGAATACAAGTTGTATTATTATTAATAATCCCTGAAGGTATCAATGAAAGTTTAGTAGTTTTACCGTTAACAACTAAAGTGTGACCTGCATTGTTACCACCTTGAAACCTTATAGCTAAATCTGAGAATCTTGAGATATAATCTACAAACTTTCCTTTTCCTTCATCTCCCCACTGAAGTCCGACAATACTAATACTTGGCATATTTATTCCATTGAAATTTTAAGTATCCAGTTATTATTAATTAATTCCAAGATACCTAAAGGTACATCATTAAGAGTATAAAATATTTGAGAATAATTTCCACTAATTTGGTTAATTTTATTTGATATTTCAGATAAAAACCTCTGGTCGCCCCCTTTTAGGGATAAACACTGTGAAGATGTTAACTCTACTCTTGGAAGATCCTCTAATAATTGATACCAAGGCTTAAAATCAGACTCTTGTATTGATTCAATATCTTTAGCTTCAGATAACTTAAAAATACCAATTCTTTCCCTATCAAGCATACTTAAACAACCTAAAGTACCTAAATTTTCAGCTAAATCTCTTGCAATTGACCTGATATAAGTCCCTGAAGAACAATCAATGCGGCATTCTAATTCTTGTTTTGTTTGATCAAAATTTAAAATTTCAAACTTATTAATTGTTATATCTCTAGAATTTAACTTAAATTCTTTATTTTCCCTTTCTAGTTTATAAGCTCTAACGCCTGAAACTTTTACAGCTGATACTTTTGGGGGATATTGGCTTATTATCCCAATAAAGTTTTTCAGCTCTTTTTCAATACTTTCAAGATTAACTAAATTAGTTGAAGTTTCTAAAGTTTCTCCCCAGATATCATCAGTATTTGTTGAAAAACCAAATTTAATTTTAGCTAAATAAGTTTTATCTTGTTTAACAAAATAATTTGCAAGTTTTGTAGCTCTGTTACAGACAATAATTAATAAGCCAGTTGCATTTGGATCAAGAGTCCCGCAGTGTCCAAGTTTTGAAACTGAAAATTTATTTTTAAAATTTGCTATTGCTTTAAAAGAAGTGATGTCTTTTGCTTTATTTAGTAAAACCACATAAGATTTATCTATTTTTTGTTTCATAATAAAGAAATTAATTTATTAATTATATTTTGAATTTCTTTTGCATATAAATCTTTTGAAAGCTTAATTCCTGAAGCTTGACTATGACCTCCTCCATTATAAAAACCAGCAAATTTATTTAAATCGATATCAGCTCTTTTCCCTCTTAAACTAATTTTAAATTCACTTTTAGTTTCTCTTGCAAAAACACCTATCTCTGTTGATTTTACTTTTAAAATTTCAGATTTTACAGTTTGTAAATTACTATCATTTTCTATGCCCATTGCTTTGTAATCACTATTATTAATTTCAACAAAACAAAGTTTATCATTATGATAAAATTTCATTTTATTCATAGCATATGCTCTATTTTGATATTCAATTTTTGATTCAGAAGAAAATAAATTTTGCGCAATTTTTGAAATATTAATATCATATTTAGTTAACTCATTTGCTATTAAAAAAGTATTTTCTTTAATTGCAAACTTAAAAGAACCCGTATCGCTACTTATTCCTGCATATAAACAAGTTGCTGAATCATTAGTAATTTTATAATTAGAATCAAGTTTTTCAATTTTAGTTAAAATATCAAAAACAATCTCACTTGCAGAACTAGTATTTGTATCTAAAAAAACTAAATCACCAAATTCATTATTACTAATATGGTGATCAATATTAACAATATAAGAATTTTTAAATAAACTTAAAACAGAACTACCTGTTCTTTGAGAAGTTCCACAATCTGTTATAATTACTAAATCAAAATCTTGATTAGATATATCATTTGAAATTATATTAGAGCTAGGAAAAAATTGTAAATAATTATTTATTTTAGATTCATTATAAATTGTTACATTTTTATGAACAGAGGATAAAAAATGATAAAAACCTAAAGATGAACCTATCGCATCTGAGTCAGGTGAAAAATGAGATACTATTAAAATATTTTTAGCTTTTTTTATTTGAGATAACAATTCTAAAATATTATCATCATAGCCCTTAATAATATTTAACATTTTAGTCCTTAGTTCCTTCTGTTTCTAATTTTTCAAATAACTTATTTACTTCATTAATAGTATCTAAAGTATCATCATAGAAAAACTTTATTTTAGGAACAATTCTTAATTTTAGCTTCATAGCAATTTCTTTTCTAAGTTTTTTAATATGAGTAGGCAATTGTTTTGCAACATTTTCAGCATTTTCCTCAGCTTGATAAACATTCCAATAAACTTTTGCTTCACTTAAATCAGAATTACAAATAACTTTAGTTATAGATAGAAAACCTAATTTAGAATCATTTAAAATACTAAAATAAATAGAGACAACTTGCCTAACTTGTTCTGAAACTTTTATCTGCCTTCTTCTATATTTCATTATTAATCAAGAGTAGGAGCTACGTCATTAAATTCGTAAATTTCCATCTCATCTTCTATTTTAATATCATTGTATCCACTTATAGATAAACCACATTCATAGCCAGATTGAACTTCTTTTACATCATCTTTAAATCGTTTTAAACTATCAAGAACTCCTTCATATATTACAACTGAGTCCCTTAATAATCTTACGTGAGCATTTCTTTTAACCATTCCAGAAGTCACAAAAGCTCCAGCTATAGTTCCAATTTTAGGAACTGAAAAAGTTTCTCTAACTTTAACTCTTCCAATCACTGCTTCTACTTTATCAGGATCAAGAAGCCCGACCATAGCAAGTTTAATATCATCAACAAGTTCATAGATAACTCTATAAAACCTAACTTCAACTTTATTTTGCTCTGCTAAAGTTATTGCTCTAGGTTCTCCTCTTACATTAAAACCAACAATTATTGCTTTTGAGGCAATTCCAAGTTGAATATCTGATTCAGAAATTCCGCCCACAGAGGAGTGAATTACTTTTACTTCAACTTTTGCAGTACTTAGCTTTAATATTGAATTTTTAACAGCTTCTATTGAACCCTGAACATCTGCTTTAATAATAACATTTAACTCTATAGCTTCATCAGTTTGAGCTTTAGCAGCAAACTCTTCAAGAGAAATTGGACCTCCAGCAAGTGCTAACTGTTCTTTTTGAACTTGTGTATTTTTTCTGTTCTCAGATACTTCTCTTGCAGCGTTTTCACTTTCAACAACAATAAAATCATCTCCTGCTCTTGGGACTCCATTTAGACCTGTAATTTCAACAGGAGTCGCTGGCCCAGCCTGAGTTAATAATTTACCGTGATGATCTATTAATGAACGAACTTTTCCATATTCAGCACCACTAATAAAGATATCACCTTTTTTTAATGTTCCAGCTTTTATTAATACTGTGGCAACGGTTCCTCTTCCTTTTTCTTGACGAACTTCAATCATTGTTCCAAGAGCATTTTTATCAGGATTAGCTTGAAGTTCTAATATTTCAGCAGATAATAAAACACCTTCTAAAAGTTTATCAATTCCATCTCCTTGTTTAGCCGATACAGGAAAACACATTACATCCCCGCCCCAATCTTCACAAACTAAACCGTGCTCTGACAACTGTTGTTTAATCCTATCAGGATTTGCAGCTTCAACATCCATTTTATTAATTGCAACAACTATTGTAACTCCTGCAGCCTTAGAGTGGTTAATAGCTTCAATAGTTTGAGGCATAATTCCATCATCAGCAGCAACTACTAAAATAACTATATCTGTAACATTAGCCCCTCTTGCTCTCATTGAAGTAAACGCGGCATGTCCTGGAGTATCAATAAAAGTAATTTTTTTATCTTTTTCTACTTCAACAGTATATGCACCGATATGTTGAGTAATTCCTCCAAACTCTTTATCAGCAACTTTTGCGCTTCTTATATAATCTAAAAGTGAAGTTTTTCCGTGATCAACATGCCCCATAACTGTAACAACAGGAGATCTTGGCTTTAAACTACCTTCTGGGTCTTCTTCTATTTTAAATACTTCAGTTTCATCAAATCCTGTGAATTCTAATTTATAACCGAATTCGTCAGCAATAATTTCTGCTGTCTCTAAATCAATCATTTGATTTATAGTTGCCATTATTCCAAAATTAATTAATTTACTAATAACATCTGAAACTTTTAAACTTAGTTTTTTAGCTAATTCTCCAACTGAAACCGCTTCGCCTTCAATTTTAATTAGTTTTTTAGATTCTTTTATTGGTGCAGTTATTGGTTTTGAATCAGCATCGATATTATTAGAATCAGATCTGCCTCTTGATTTATTTTTTCTTCTAGAATTTCTATTACTTGTGTAATCTAAATCAGATCTTGAAAACTCTTTTTTCCGTCCACGTTTTTTTTGACCACTGTGCGGAGTGGCATTTGGACCAAAGTTTCTAGTTGGTGTTTTTTTATTTGTTGTATTTCTTCTGTAGTTAGAATTATCATTTTCTGATTTTTTTGGTGCTTCTCTTATTGGTAAATCAATTTTGCCAAGAACTTTTGGACCACCTTTAAGAACCTTCTTCTCTACTACTATCTCTTTTTCTGTGTCTGATTCTTTATCTTGAGTCTCATCTGTTGAAGCTAACTTGGCAGTTTCTTGAGTATTTTCCTGAGTCAGTTCCTCATTTTCAGCACCTAATGAAGTGTTCTCATTATCTACTAAAGTTTGAGTATCTGTTTCTTCTAAAATTGAATCAGAAGACTCTTCTACAACTGACAACTCCTCAGTTTTAGTATCTTTAACTTCTTCAATTTTTTTCCTACGTCTAATTACATTGCCTTCTCTTTTTTCAACAACTTTTTTCTCTTCACCTGTAGCTTTGTTAATAGTTGTTCTTACGACTTCTTTAGCTCGTCTTCTAACAATAACTTTTTTATTTTTATTTGCTTCAGCAGACTCAGCAGGACTAGAAGAAAATGAACTTTTAATTCTCTTTACCTCTTCATCAGATAGAGCGTTTGAATGATTAGTTTTTCCTTTAATCCCAAGCTCTTTTGCTCTTTCAATTATAACTTTATTTTCAATCCCAAGCTCTTTTGCTAAATGATATATTCTTGTATTAGACATTTATTTTCACTTTTTTTAATTTAGTTTCTTATTACTTATTATCTTCAAATGACAATTTACTACTTGAAAAAAAAGTATCAATTGCAGATTTAAGTAACTCCTGCTCTATTTCATTTAAACTAGCCTTTAAAGCTAATTCTTCAATTTCAAAAGAAGCAAGTTCTTGAATATTAGTTATCCCTGTTTCTAAAACTTTATTTTTCAGTTCAGGTCCTAAGTATAACGAATCAAGATCATTTTGTTCATCATCTGAATCTTCTCCCAAAGTCTTAAGATGATCTTTTGCATTTTGAATTATCTCGCTTGCAACTTCTGCTGTTATACCATCAATCTCCATTAAGCTTTCAATGTTATCCTCAGCAATCTCTTTAGCGCTTTTATAACCTTCTTGAAATAAAAGTTCTGCATTAGTAAAATTAATATTTGGGATAGCTTCAATTGCCGCTCTAGCTTTTTTATTCTCTTCCTCAACAACAGTTGCGCTTCTGACATCAAGCCTCCAACCAGTAAGTTTTGATGCTAGCTTAACATTCTGCCCACCTCTTCCAATTGCGTATGATAACTGATCATCAGCTACAATTATTTCCATTGATTTTTCATCATGATCAAGCAAAACTTTAGTAACCTCTGCAGGAGACAAAGCACGGGCTACAAAAGATGGTTCATCAGCTATCCAAGGGATGATATCGATTTTTTCCCCTCTTAGCTCTTGAACTACAGCATGAACTCTTGAACCTTTAATTCCAACGCAAGCTCCAACAGGATCAATACTTGAATCTTCAGAATAAACTGCAATTTTTGCACGATCTCCAGCTTCTCTAACACAGTTTTTAACCTCTATTGTACCTTCTCTAATTTCAGGAACTTCAACTGTAAATAGCTTAATTAAGAAATCTGGGTGACTTCTTGTTAAAATAATCTGAGGACCACGAGAAGTTGGGTCAATATCAAGAATCATTCCACTTATTCTTTCTCCTTGTCTATATCTTTCTTTTCTAATTTGTTCTCTTTTTGGTAATATTGCTTCAGTTCTTCCTAAGTTAATAATAGCATTTCCTCTTTCGTATCTTTGGATAATACCGTGTACTATTTCACCTTTTGAATCTTTATACTCTTCAAAAATAGCACCTCTTTCAGCATCTCTTACTTTTTGAATAATTACTTGCTTCGCTGTTTGAGCAGCAATCCTTCCAAGAACGTCTGTATCTAGTTTTTCCCCGAACTCATCTCCTATAATTGCATCAGAGTCAAAGTGCTCTTTTGCTTCTTCTAGCGTTAACTGAGTTCCCTTATCTTCAAATTTTTCGACAACTGTTTTAAATTGTAAAAGTTCAATAGTCCCTGAATCTTCATCAAACCTAGTTTCTAAATTTAAACTATGGCCATAATGTTTTTTAGCTGCTGAAAGCATTGCTGACTCAACTGCTGTTATTAAAACTTCACGGTCAATCCCTTTGTCTCTACCTACCTGATTAAGAATTGCATTTAAATCTATTGCCATTTTTCCTCTATATTTAAATTAAAAAATATAATCTATATTTACTTTTATTACATTATCCAGGTTAAAAGAGCGAATCTCCTTTTTCCCATCTAATTCAACTTTTAAATTTCTATTTTCAAACTCAGTTAAAGTCCCTTTTAAAGTTTCTTTAATCCCATCAACATTTACAGTAAATTTAATATGCTCCCCTATAGAATCCATAAAATGCTCATCTCTTTTAAGCCTTCTATTCACCCCAGGACTCGACACCTCAATTGAATATCTTGAAGTAAAAAATTCATATTCACTGCTTTTTCTAATAATTTTTGCTATCTTCACGCACTGCTCTATATTAGAGCTACCATCATTATCAGTTACAAAAAGTTGTAAAGTTTTAGAGTTAACACCAGGCATAGATACATCATATAGCTGACAATTCTGCTCTGTGCATAATTGGCTTAATTTTGTAAATAAACTCTCGTAAGTTAACATATAATATAAAACTCCATTCCCCCAATCTTTGGGAGGCAAAGAAAAAACTAATTCTAGCCTGAAAAAAACACGAGGGAAACTGTGCCTTTTGATTTGAAAATCTTATCATTATTATATATGATAATCAAGTACAAGTAATAATTTAACAATGCAAAATCATTATAAAAATTTAGGAATTAGCCAAGAATCCAGTCTAAATGAGATTAAATCAGCGTACAGAAATCTAGCTAAAAAGTACCATCCTGACAGTTCTAACTCTGATGTAAAAAAGTTTTTAGAAATAAAAAAATCATATGAATTCTTAATTGAAAACTCTAACGACAAAAAAGAAAAAGCTAAGTTTGTTAACGCTAACATAAAAAAGAAAAAAAATAGTATATTTAGTAAATTCTCTAATAAACTTAAATTTAAATCATCAAAAAAATATCAAAATGTTAGTATTAATATAAAAGAAGCTATCTTTGGGACTAATTTAAAAATTAACTCTGATACAAAAACTAGTAATTTTAAATTAAGAGCTGGCTGCTTTAACGGACAAAGAGTTACATTTAATCATGAGAATAAAGAAATTGAATTATCTGTAAGGATAAAAAGAAATCCTTATATCTATTTTGACCATCAAGGGCTTTTAATTGATTTATTTGTTTCAAGTTTTGAGCTTGGCTCGGAAGTGCATATTAGATTAAATAGTAGTAATTATAAAATCTTTATCCCTATTGATTGTGAAGCTGGTCAAATTATTAATTTTAATAAAAAAGTTTTTGAAAATATTTCTGATATTAAATTTAAAATAATAATTTCTAAAGATGCTGTTGAAAAAAGAAATAAGATTTTTAAATTTTTAATTAAAAAATAATAATTAATAAAAAAACAAAAAACTAAAATTAGATTAAATAAAAGATTTTAATTTCGTACTTAAATAAACTAAGGAACAACAAAATATTTTAGTAATAATATTATTTCTTCTTATTTAAACTTCTTCTAAACCAAAACAAAGCAATTGGAGAAGCAATAAAAATAGTAGAATAAGTTCCACTAATAATCCCTGCAGTTAAAAAGATACTTAAATCTTTAATAGCACCACCACCATAAATCAACAAAGCTAAAGCTGAAAACAATGTAAGTAAACTTGTTATAATCGTTCTTGAAAGAGTTGCATTAATACTAAAATTAAATACTTCTTTTAAACTCATTTTATGATTTTTAGTAAATTCTTCCCTAATCCTATCAAAAACAATAATAGTATCATTAACTGAATAACCAACAATTGTTAAACAGGCAGCTAATGTTGTCATATTAAGAGTACGTCCAGAAATTAAATAAATCCCTAAACAAATAATTACATCATGAAAAAGCGCAGCAACAGCTCCAAGAGCGTATGCAAATTCAAATTTATAAGCTATGTATAATAAAATCCCAATTAAACTGATTACAATTGCTATTAAAGCTTTTTTTCTAAGTTCAGCACCAATTGTTGGCCCGACAAAATTTGTTGAAAGCTGAGTAAACTCATAATCACTTTTAGCAAAACCATCTTTTACCTTAGCATTAATTGTAGTTGCATCCTTTTGCTCTCCTGCAAGTCTTATTGAAAATTCACTTTGATCTGACTCAAATTCTTGAACAACAAAATTTTCAATATCTGTTGCAGCTAAACTTTTTCTTATATCTTCAGAAGTTAATTTTTTAGTAAACTTATAAATAAGCTCATGTCCTCCTTTAAAGTCTACTCCATATTTAGCATCACCAATTGAGAACCAAACATTTACAGCATAAGCAATAGCAAATAAACTTAGTATTAAAGCAAATTTAGCTAGTCCGATAAAATCTATTGTTCTTTTAATTATAGTACCCATTATATTGATAATCCTTTTTTATTTTTTAAATCAAAGTAATCAAAACAAAATCTAGCAACAAATGTTGCACAAAAAATTGTTGTTAAAATACCTATTGAAAGCGTTACAGCAAAACCTTTTATTGGCCCAGTTCCAAACATATACAGTATTATACCTGCAAGAAGTGTAGTAATATTAGAATCAATAATAGCTGAGAGTGCTTTATCAAAACCACTGTATATCGAGCTCTCAGCTTTACCTGTTCTTCTAAACTCTTCTTTTATTCTCTCAAATATAATCACATTCGCATCAACCGCCATACCTACTGTTAAAGCAAGACCTGCAAGACCAGGAAGCGTTAAAGTCGCACCAAAGGCAGAAAGAGCAGATATTACTAAAAATACATTTAAAACAAGAACTCCTGAAGCAATAAGTCCAGCTTTTTTATAATAAAAAATCATAAAAAATAGAATTAAACCAAAACCAATTAGAATTGCAGTAATACCCTTTCTAATAGACTCAGCACCAAGTGATGGGCCTACTGTTTTTTCTTCCATAACTTCTAAAGGCGCAGGAAGCGCTCCAGATCTTAATACTGTTGCTAGTTCCTTAGATTCAGCCATATCAAAGTTTCCTGTTATGCTGCACCTTCCACCAGAGATTCTTTCATTAATATTTGGAGCAGAATAAACAGCGCCATCTAAAATAATTGCTAAATTTCTACCAACATTTTCGCCAGTAATCCTTGCAAATGCTCTTGCACCTTCCCTTGTTAGCTCCAAAGAAACCTCTCTTTGACCATTCATATCAGTTCCAACTCTAGCATTAGAAATAACATCACCTGTCATTTGAACCATTTCTTCAACTTTTATCTCTCCGCCATCAACGTGTTTCATAGTAACGCCACTTGCACCATTTGTTGGAAGTAATCTAAATTCTAATTTTGCAACTTTACCAATCAACTTCTTAACAGCTTCAATATCTTGAACTCCAGGCATTTGAAGTAAAACCCGGTCTACTCCTTGTTTTTGTATTAAAGGCTCTGAAACTCCAAATTGATCAACTCTGTTTCTTAGAGTTTCAATTGCTTGAGATACTGCATTCTTTTTAATATTTTCTTGCTCTATTTCTGAAAAATTCAATGTTAATTTATCTGTGTCAGAAGTCTCTACAAATTGTATCCCATCAAAATTTTGAGTTATAATCCCTTTAGCGTCAGGAAGATTTTTTTCTCTATAAAAACTAAGAACTATTTTTTTATCTTTTACTGAAGCTTTTGTAACTGATATCTTTTCTTTTCTAAGTTCTGACCTAATTGCAATTAATGTTGATTGAAGTCTTGAAGTAATAGCTTCTTCAGCAACAACTCTATATACCAAATGAACTCCTCCGCTTAAATCTAATCCTAATGAAATAGGTTTTGATATCCATTTTGATTCTGTGGTATCAGCTGCTGTTATTTGCTGATTAGTTATTTTTTTATAACCGACTTTTAAAGTTGGGAATAAAAATATTAATCCCCCAATTAACACTGCTAAAAAAATATATAGTCTTTGTCTTATACTATTTCCCATAATCCTACTCTAAGTAATAATTTTAATAATTTTTGTTTTGTCACATTCTATTTCGCCGCTTCCAAGTTTTAAAACTGCGACTTTCTCTTTTACAGAGACAAATTCAGCAATAAGTCCTGACTCAAGCAAAACTTTTTCTCCGCCATTTAAAGACTCTACAAGTTTAAGCTGTTCTTTTAATTTTTTATTTTCTGGCGCGTGGACTAATAAGTAAAAAATTAAAAAAACCATAAAAAATAATGGTATTAAACCTTTTAACTTATCTAAAATACTCGCCTGCAGAACTTCTTGATTTGCATAAAGAAAGCTTGGCGCTTGTAATAATAATAAATATAATAATTTGTTTTTCATAATAAACTTAAGTTACTAATATAACTTAATATCATAGAAATTTATAAATTGGTCAATAAACTAAATAATATTATTTTTACTAAGAAAAACAGCTCTTTATTAAAACCCCCCTAAGACTTTGAATCAACTCGAGCTTTTTGCTTTAAATAAAGGCTCTCAAGATCTCCATAACTTATAGCATCTCTAATTTGCTCCATAAACTTTAGATAAGTTCTTAAGTTATGAATACTTAAAAGCTGAGGGCCAAGCATTTCTTGCACTTTAAACAAATGATGTATGTAAGCTTTGTGATAATTCCTACAAGCCAAACAATCACAATTTTCATCTAATGGAGCTGTATCAAACTTAAATTTAGCATTTTTAATATTTAAATATGGTTCCCCATCTAATAAAAAAGCTCTACCAAACCTTCCTGCTCTTGAGGGCATAACACAATCAAAAAGATCGACTCCATTATAAACAGCTGTAATAATATCAAGTAGAGTTCCAACTCCCATTAAATATCTAATTTTTTCAGATGGTAGCTGTCTTGGGTGATAACTTAAAACATCATACATATGTTCTTTTTTTTCACCAACGCTAAGGCCCCCAATTGCAAACCCATCAAAAGGATGTTGTTTTAAAAATTCTGCTGACTTTGTTCTTAGTTCTTTATATATCCCTCCTTGGGTGATAGCAAAAAGACTTAAGTCTTCTTTGGTCTTTTGACTAAGAGATCTCAATGCCCAGCGGTGCGTCATATCAAGAGACTTATCAACTTGTTTAATACCTAAATCCCCAGATGGGCACTCATCAAGAACCATCGCAATATCTACTCCTAGTTTTTGTTGAATATCTACAACTATTTCTGGAGATAAAAACTTTGAAGCTCCATCAATATGAGATCTGAAATTAACACCCTCTTCAGTTAGCTTTCTAATTCCTTTTAAACTAAAAATCTGAAATCCTCCTGAATCACTTAAGACTGGACCATCCCAGCCATAAAACTTATGGATACCTCCAAGAGACTCTATCAATTCCTCTCCAGGCCTTAGTGCTAAATGATAAGTATTAACTAGTGTTATCTGCGTTCCAATTTCTTTTAACCTTTCAACATCAACACCCTTAACTGAGGCTCTAGTTCCTACAGGCATAAAATTAGGAGTTTTAAAAGTTCCGTGAGCTGTAGTGTATTCTCCAAGTCTTGCGTGTCCATCATTTTTAATTAATTTAAATCTAGTCATATTTTTTACTTTTTATTATTTTTATTTTTATTTTTATTTTTTGCTTTTTATTATTTTTATTTTTTTGTTGTTTATTTAATTAGCATCCCATCGCCATAGCTTAAAAATTTAAACTGATTTTTTATTGCTAGATCATATGATTCTTTTAATAATTCTCTTCCCATCAATGCTTGAACTAAAAGCATATGAGTTGTTTTTGGTTGATGAAAATTAGTTATTAAACCATCAACTACTTTAAAATCAAATCCAGGTTTTATAAATAAATCAGTAGCACCTGAGTTAACTCCTCTTGCTGCTGATTCTAAAGCCCTAACAACTGTAGTTCCTACTGCTATAATATTTTTATTTTGTTTTTTATATTCTAACAACTGATTTATTAATTCTTTTGAACAAATCACCTCTTCAGAACTTGGAACATTTAAGTTATTATCCTCATCAAATATAGGCTTAAAACTTGAGACTCCAAGATGAAGAGTTAAATGTTTTATATCAAAGATTTTTGTTTTAATTTCTTTAATTAAGTTTTCTGTAAAATGAAGACTTGCAGTTGGAGAAGCAATTGAGCCTTCGTATTTTGCAAACATTGGTTGGTAATCTGTTATATCTTTATTATCTGCAATGCCTTTTCTTATATAAGGAGGAATTGGCATAAGTGCAGTTTTTTTTATTTCTTGACTCAGACCAAGAGAAGACGAGTCATTTAAAAACATTTCTACTAATAAATAATTATCTTCAGTTCTTTTTAAAACAACGGCTTCTAAGTTTTTTGAAAAAACAACTCTAGTATTTTCTTTTAATTTTCTTAATGGTTTTGCTAGGCACAAGAATTTATTATTTTCTTGATTTTTAACTATTAAAAATTCTACCGCTGCTCCAGTTTGCAGCTTTCCAATTAACCTTGATGGTTTAACTGCTGTATTATTAAAAACTAAAACATCATCAGAAGTCAAAAAAGAATTGATATTAAAAAAAGTATCTGTCTTAATTGAGTTAGAAGATTTATCAATAAACATTAAATTAGCAGACTCAGCAGGATCAGCAGGCCTTTGCGCTATCATTGAGTCATCTAATTTATAGTCAAATGGATTTAAGTTCATAAGCAATTTTTTAGCAACTTAAACCCATTTAATCAACTTTTACTCATCTTTTTTAAGTGTTTTTTGAAAAACTGTAACTAAATCAATCGGAAGTGGAAAAATAATTGTTGAATTATTTTCTGTTGAAATATCTCTTAAAGTTTCTAAATACCTTAATTGAAGAGCAGTAGAATCTTTTGACATAACTTGTGCTGCTTTTAAAAGAGTTTCAGATGCCTGATACTCCCCTTCTGCTAAAATAATTCTAGACCTTCTGTCTCTTTCAGCTTCAGCTTGCTTAGCCATAGCTCTTTGCATAACTTGTGGAAGATCGATATGTTTAACTTCAACAGTTGAAACTTTTACCCCCCAAGGATCTGTTTGTGCATCAATAATTTCTTGAATTCTTAAATTAATTTGTTCTCTATTTGCAAGAAGTTCATCTAAATCCACTTCACCACAAACACTTCTCAATGTAGTTTGTGCAATTTGAGAAGTAGCATAATGATAATTTTCTACTTTCAAAACTGAATTTAAAGTATCAAATACTCTATAATATAAAACAGCATTAACTTTTATCGTAATATTATCCTTAGTAATCACATCTTGAGATGGAACGTCCATTGTAATTATTCTTTGATCAATTTTAACTATTCTTTGAACTCCAGGAATTCTTAAATTAATGCCAGGGTTTAATTCGGTGCTCTTTGCTTTTCCAAGAGTGAACATTACACCTCTTTCATATTCTTGTATTACAACAAATATTTTCATAACTAAAGTTACTAGTACGATTATACCTATTATTACCATTGTAAAGTTACTTCCATCTAACATAATTTATCCTTTAAATAATTAATTTTAAACCTTCAATATTTTTGATCTCAACTTTCTCACCTACTTTTAAGTCTTTTTCACTCTCAGCTTTCCAAATTTCTCCATTTATCATAACTAGAAAATAATTATTTTCAATTTTCAAAACTTCAACATCTTGCCCAATTAGTTCTTCTTTATTTGATTTTGATTTTGAGCTAACTGATTTTACTATATACCTAATAATTAATAATAAACATAAAAAAACAAAAAATAAAATTGAATAAAATACTGGATAATTAATACCTATCCCTAATAAAGAATTTGAATCAAAAAAATATAAAAAACTTATTGCAATTGAAATAATCCCTGCAACAGCTAGAATTCCAGATGTAATAAAAAATTCTAAAAAGAATAAAAAACAGCCAAAAATTAATAGAATTAAAGCAGCAGTATTAATAGGTATTAACTGATACGTAGTTAATGATAAAATCAAACATATAACTCCTATCAAGCCAGGAATGATAGCACCAGGGCTATATAATTCTAAAGTTAAACCAGTTGTTGCTCCCATCCATAAAAGCGCTGAGATGTTTGGATTTGAAATAAAGTTTAAAAATTTATGTTTTATACTTATTGAATAATCAACAATTGGCGTCTTAGTTACATCATCAAATTTTATTTTACTATCTTTATAAGTAAATTCTTTATTTGAAATTTGAGAAAGCAAAGAATTATAATCATCTGCTATAAAATTAATTATATTTTTATCTAAAGCATCCTTAGCTGTTAGACTAATACTTTTTAAAACTATCTCCTCTGCTAATTGAATATTTCTATTTCTACTTTCAGCAATACTTTGAGCAAACGTTGCTGTTAAATTTTCTACTTTTTTTCCTAAATCTCCCTCGATATTATTTCCTGAAGATTGAACAGGATGAGCTGCTCCAATACTTGCAGTAGGATTCATAGCTGCAATATGAGCTGACATAGTGATAAAGGCTCCTGCTGAAGCTGCCATAGCAACGTTTGGATGAACAAATACCACTACCGGGATTTTAGAGTTTAATATTTTTTTTACTATATTTTGAGTAGTCCCAAGAATTCCCCCTGGAGTATTTAGCTCTATTATAATTAATTTTATATCATCTTTTTCAGAAGCCGAATCAAAGGCTTCTATTAAATAATTCTCCGTTCCAGGGAGAATCATCATATCCATTTTTAAGCGAATAATTTGATCAGAAAATAAACTTGTTGAAAAAAAGAATAATAGAGTTAGTATTTTTTTCATTTTATTGTTTTAAGTAGATTCCAAAAAAGTATTTTTTCATTTTTATATTTCATTAAAGTTTTTAAAGATTTGGTTTTTAATAGTATCTCATTTTCTTTATTATTTACAAAAACTGAATTATCAATAAAGTCCTCAAACTTAGAATCTGTAAAAATAATTTGCTTTTTAAAACTTTTACCATATTCTTTTAAAAACTTTAGCTCTATTTCTTCTATTTTCAACTTTAAACCTAAAGTAATAATTTTTAATAAAAAATCATACTCTTCTGATTTTTTAAATAAATTAATTTCTTGATCAACATATATACAAAAAGTCTTAGTTTCAGTTGGTTTTTCTTGTTTTATTTGATCAGTTTTTACAGTTTTTATTTCTCTATCTTTTACTTTTATTTCCTCTTTTATGCTTGCTTTTTTGATGTCTGTTTTTTTGATGTTTTCTTTTTTGATCTTTGTTTCTTTACTATCAGCAGCTATACCATTTTTTAAAAGATCTTTTGGCAGACCTGTTGGGTATAAATCTAAAATATAATTAAGATTATCTGTCAATTTTTTTCACCGAATCTAATATCTTATGAGCTATTCTGCTTTTAAAGCTAGCACTTATCTCATCATTTCTGTTTTCTGTTATTAACCAAACTCTTGTTGAATCAAAATGATAATCTTCATTTGAAAAACTTCCAACAATCATATCAAGTCCTTTATCTCTGAGTTTTTCTTTAGTTTGCTCAACGAGTTCATCAATTTCGCCAAGCTCTGTAACAAAGCCAATAATTGAAGCGTTTTTTAAACTAGAATTTTTATACTCTTCAGTTACCCAGGATATAATATCTGGATTTTTTGTAACTTTAATTTCTGATATATCATCTTCAGTTTTTAACTTTACATCAGACACTGAAGCAGGAGCAAAGTCTGCTACCGCTGCTGCCATAACAAAGATATCAAAATTATTAGCATTAAGTTCTTCTGTAATTAAATCTTTTAGATTCTTAGCCGTTCTAATTTTTTTTGAGTTTATAAATGATGGGACTTTATGTTCAAGCGGTCCGTGAACTAAAGTAACATTTGCTCCTCTTGTATAAGCAGCCCTAGCGACTTCTAAGCCTAACTTGCCACTAGATTTATTAGTAATAAACCTTACAGGATCAAAATATTCCCTTGTCGGACCTGTAGCAACAAAAACATTCAACCCTTCATAGTCTTGATTCATTAAAAGTTTTCTACTTTTTAAATAAATAGTTGAAATCTTAGCAAACCTACCAATCCCTTTGTCTCCGCAGGCAAGATCACCTTCATCAGGTTCTATAAACATAAAATCTTTTTCTTTTAAATATTTGATTTTATCTTGTAAAATTTTATTTTTATACATTGAGCAATTCATTGCTGGAGCTATTACAATTGGACAACTTGCTGCTAAAATAATAGCTAAATGCAGCTGATCTGCCCTGGCACTTGCTATTGCAGATATAGTATCAGCTGAAGCTGGGGCAACTATTATTAAATCTGCCCATTTGGCATAATCTAAGTGTTCATATTTACCAGTTTCAAAATCCCACATATTATGAGGAACTTTTGCTTTTATTAAAGATTCAAAAGTAAGTGGAGAAATAAATTTTGTAGCCCCCTCTGACATAACAACTTTAACATTATATCCTTTTTTTTGATAAGATCTTAAAAGCTCTACAGACTTATAAGCAGCAATTGAACCTGTTACTACTATTAGAATATTTGTTTTTTCATCATTACTTGGCATTTTTATTAGTCCTTTTTAAATTATATCTAAGTCTAGTAAATATGGATTAGTTTTAAACTCAGTCTTTAAATCAGTATCTTCTCCGTGACCTGATAATACTACATTCTCCGGGTCTAATAAAAGAAGTTTCTTTAATGATTTTTTCATATCACTTTTATTTGAAAGCGGCAGATCTGTTCTTCCAACTGAGCCTTTAAATAACAAATCTCCAGCTATTAGTACTTTCTCTGATTCTTCTAAAAAACAAACATGACCAGGAGCGTGACCAGGAGTAAAGATCACTTTAAACTTATAATCTAAAAATTCTAGCTCATCGTTATCCTCAATATAGACATCTGGTTCTGGGCAATTTCTATAACTTATAGGGTTTAAACCATAGATTTGAGATAAAGACTCAATACTACTTCTAACCTCTTTTCCTTTATTATGAGCATATAATGTAAAATTATGAATATCCATTAAAGGCTTAACCGCTCCTGCATGGTCGATATGAGAATGAGTTAAAAAACAATGGGTTATATTTAATTTTTTATAATCTATAAACTCATTAATCACATCTACTTCTGATCCAGGATCAATTAAAATAGCTTCATTTGATTTTTCTGTATAAATTATTCTAGTATTCTGACTAAAGTCAGAAAGAGTCATTTTTTTAATTATCATAATTCTTATAAGTCTTTAGTAATTCAAAAGCTTTTCTAAATTGATTATCTTTTTTAATCCAATCTTTAATATTAGGAGATTTTCCAATTAAAGTTTTAATATTTGTAAAATTTTCTTCTTTAGATTTACTTGGATCATTTACGCCATTTGGATTAGAAATTGAATTTGACAATTGACTTTCTCTTTTAATACTCAATTTAGCATCTTCGTTTTCTTGGTCATTTAAAATTAAATTAATTTCTATATCTGGCTTGACCCCTGTAGCTTGAATAGATTTATCATTTACAGAATAATATAAAGCTGTTGTTAAAGATATAGCCCCACCATTATTTAAAGGTGTAACTGTTTGAACGGAACCTTTTCCAAAAGTCTGAGTACCAAGTAAAGTAGCCCTGCTGTGCCCTTGAAGAGAAGCAGAAACTATCTCTGAAGCTGAAGCTGAACCGTGATTGATAAGAATTATTAAAGGGTATTTAGGCTGAGTATTCTTTCTTGTAGCTTCAAATTTTTGATTGATCTTTCCATTTTTAGTTTTAGTATAGACTATCAAACCTTTATCTAAAAAAATATCAGTAACCTTAACTGCTTGATTTAGCAAACCTCCAGGGTTATTTCGTAAATCAAAAATCAAACCTTTAATTTTTTTATCATCAATTTCATTTTTAATTTCAGTTAAACCTTTTCTTAGTTTCTTTTCACTATCTTCTGCAAATTGATTTAAACGAATATATCCAAAGCCATCACCTAAATAGATAGCCTTAACTGTTTCTAATTTTATTTTATTTCTAGTAATTTTAAATTCTATTAATTCTTTAGCATCTTTTCTTAATACAGAAATCTTTACAGAAGTCCCTTTTTTGCCTCTTAATTTTTTTACAAGCTCCATTAAAGACAGATCTGTTATATCAATACCATTTACTTTTTTAATTATATCACCAGATAAGACACCTACTTTTTCAGCAGGAGAGCCACTCATTGGAGAAACTATTACAATATCATTTTCTTTTTTAGAAATCTCTATTCCAAGACCTGCAAACTCGCCTTTAGTTTCAACTTGTAATTCTTTATATAAATCTGGATCTAAATAGTTACTATGAGGATCAAGATTACTTACTAATCCCTTGATAGCTCCATTTATCAATTCTTTATTATCAACTTCATTTACATATTCATTTTTTACAATATGTATAATATCTGAAAAAAGCTTCAGCTCGCTAAAGATATCATCTCTAGCAAAAGCTGAACTATTTATTAAAAATATTAGTAAGATTAATAATTTCATAGACTTAGTAAATATTAAAATCTCTCAAAAAACAAGGTATTATCAATAATTACCAGCCAATACTATCTTTTTTCCCCTCAAGGAGCTTTAATAATTGTGCGCTATTAATTTTTAATTTATCAAGAATTAGTATTTCTTGTGTTAAGGATTCGTTCTCGATTTTAAGAGATCTTTTATAAGAGACAATCTTTTCATTTAAAGATTCAAGCATATTCATTGAAAACTCATGCTCTTTATTTGTCTGTATGCTTGCTTGAACTAAGGAATCTAACTGTTCATATGAGTTAAAATCATTATCTTTTATAATTGAAAAGAAATAATTTATTTTAAATATTTCTGCAGAATTTAAAAGATTTTCATATTTAAACTTTTTAGCTTTATTTTTTAGATACCAAAAACTAGTTTTTCTTTTTAAAGAGCTGATCAATTCATCTATTTCAAAGTTTAACTGAATAATTTCGGTATTAAGCTTTATAATTTTTTCTTCAGTCTGCTCTTTATATTTAGCTATTTTTTGAGCTTCAATTCGATTTAAAGAGATTTCCTTTTTTATTTCTTTAATTTTTTTCTCTGTCTTTATTATATCAAGATTAATTTTATTTAACTTCTCTTTTTGATTTCTAATACTAATTTCAACTTGTTCTATAGAGACTTCTTGGCAAAAAATTAAATTATTAAAAGATAAAGCTAAAAACAGTATAAATCTAATCATTTATTCTTAATTCTTATTAAAGCAGCAAGAGAAGCTAGAAAGCTTACAAGCATTAAAACAACTAGACAAAAGATTAAACTAAAAGAATTAAAACTTATAATACTTTCATTAAAAAAAGATATGCTACTTAAATTTGCTGAGAATAAGTTAAATAAAAGTTTAAAAAGGAAAATTGATAATATAAAAGAAATTAAGGATAAAAACAAAACTTCTATCAAAATAGGAAAAAAAACTTTAAAATCTCTAACTCCATTTAAAAATAAAATTTTATAGGTTCTTTCTTTAGAAATCTGCATCAAATAAACCACATTATAAATCAAAATAAAGCAGGTAACTAAAACTAATAAGAAAATTATACTTAATGCTATTTTAAGCTTATTAACACCTTCTTTAAAATTAGTTTTTGAATCAGATAAAAACCAAGATTTATAAATATTAGTTTCATTTATAATAGAATTTTTAATAACCTTAGAAACTTTATCTGAATTAATATTATTTACATATTTAATTTCAACAACTTCTAAAATTGGATCAAGAGTATTATTATTAAATGAACCTAATTCTGACTCCAAATAACTAACAACCTGATCCCAAGATTTATATTCAATATTTTCAATTCCAGATATTTGATTTAATTGCTCAATTATATCATTAACTTTTACCTCAGAAGATGAATCTATTAATAAAATAGCATCAGTATCTGTTTTTAAAGAATCAAGAGTCTTAACGGTATTTAAACTAAAAAAGCTAAAAATTATAAAAAGACTTAAAAACGATAATGAAATTAATATAGGTAAATATTTATGAATATTTAGAATTGTTGACTTTAAAGACTCTAAAAAGGAACAAAAAAGCTGTCTTAACTTAGTCTGTTTATCAAAATTATTTAATAAATTCCAAATTTGTATTAATCCAATTTGTTTTTGATTATTATTTAAAGACTTATTTTTTAAGAAATCACTCATCAGACAACCTTTCTTGGATGTTTATAATCTGCAATTTTAACTCCTTGATCAATTACCACAGTTCTCAAATTGAGTTCTTGGATTATACTTAAATTATGTGTTGCAACAATAACAGTACTTCCAGCAGAGTTAGCTTCAAGTAATAAATCAAAGACCATAGATGAGTTTTTTGAATCTAAATTACCAGTTGGTTCATCAGCTAAAATTATTTGAGGTTTTTTTAATAAAGCCCTGCCAAGTGCTACTCTTTGTTTTTCACCACCAGAAATATTTAAGACTTTAGTTTCTTGTATTTGTTCTAAATTTAAAGCAGAAATCATTTTATATGTAGCATCATCAATATCTTTAGATTTATATCCTTGATATTTTAGTAACAATGCAATATTTTCAAAAACGCTTAACTCTTCTAATAAATTATAATCTTGAAAAACTACAGAAATCTTTTCTCTTAAACGATTAATCCCTTTTGATTTTAAATTTTTAATATTTAATTTATCAACTAATAAGCTTCCACTATCAGGTTTTAATTCTCCATAAATCAAATTAAGTAGAGTACTTTTTCCCGCTCCAGATGGCCCAGTAATAAAAACAAAATCACCTTTATTAACTGTTAAAGATAAATCTTTTATCGCATCTTTATTTTTATATACTTTTGTTACTTTATTAAATTCTATCAAGACTCAATTCACTAAAATTATTAAAACTTTTAAACCCTAAATCAATAATATTATCAATTAAAGTTTCTGTATTCATATCAACAGCATTAAAGAGTTTTGGAAACATACTAATTGCAGTAAAACCTGGAAGAGTATTTACCTCATTAACATATATTTCTGATTTTTCAGTTAAAAACATATCAACTCTTGCAAAACCAGAACAATCTAATAGTTTATAAGTAGCTTCAGCAGTCTCTTTTAGTCTTTCTTTTTCATCTTTAGTAAGTTCAGCAGGAATTACAGTTGCAGCTTCTGTTTCCAAAATATACTTAGCATCATAACTATAAAAACCATCTTTAGAGTTTATTACAACTTCTCCTATCTCGGAACTAAACAATTGATCATTACCAATAACTGAACATTCTAGCTCTCTTCCTTTAATCTCTTCTTCAAAAATTACTTTATCATCATACTTAAAAGCAAGCAGATAAGCATCTTCTAATTCTTGAGAATTTGTTGCTTTTGAAACACCAATTGAAGAACCTTGAGATGCGGGTTTAACAAATATAGTTTTTCCTAAAGTATCAAAAATATAATCTCTACTAATAAAACTAATATCTTGTTTTCTATAAGATAAAAATTTAGAGTTTTTAACCCCTGAATAAGCTAAAACTTTTTTACAGATTTCCTTGTCCATACAAATTGCTGAACTAATTAAACTACAACCACAAAATGGAACATTTAAAGCTTTGAAATATCCTTGTAACGTACCATCTTCTCCAAAGGGTCCGTGAATTATTGGAAGTACAATATCAACAGTATCTTGACTAGAACCTAGATGTAACTTTTTATTTTTTGTAGATACTTCTAATTCTTTATTTAATTTATATTCTTTATTAAAAAAAATCTCTTTATCAACCAAGTGCCAAGTATAATTTTTAGTTATATAAATTAATTTTATATTATATTTTGATAGGTCAATATTATTAAATATGCATTCTGCTGAACGAATAGAAACTTCATGCTCAGAACTGGGCCCACCAAAAACTAATCCAACATTTATCATAGTTATAGCTTAAAAATAAAATTAGTATTTATCAATAATTATTAAAAGTTTATTTTGATAAAATTATTAAATTAGCATTATTTGCAGTATTTATAACCATTTCAATATCGTGAATAATTGTTTTATCTGCTTCAATCACTAATCCTTTAAAATTTGATGCAATTAAGTTATTTATAGTATTAACCCCTATTGCTGGCATATCAACTCTTAAATCCTGTAAAGGCTTAGAAACTTTAATTAAAATCGGATTAATTTTTTGAAGATTTGCTATTTCTAATGTTCTTTCAATTAGCTTATCAGTCCCATCAACTCCTTCAACTAATAAAGTAACCTTATTGTAAACAGAACAAGCTTGCGCGATATCAAGATCTCCAAGTTTTTTAGCTGTTCTAAATCCATATTCAACAGTTTCTAATTCTTTATCAGAGAAAGTATTATTAGTTAAATAACCTGAACCAAATGTTAAATTATCTACAAAATCATTTACCGCTTTAACAGTAATTCCTAAACTTTCAACTTCCAAAATAATTGTTTTTAATATGCTATCATCACCATTTGATTTTGATTTTAATAAAACAGAAATAGATTTCTTATCAAATACAGACCCTTTTAACATTTTTTGTTTTTTAATCCCCCCAACAAAAACTAATTCATTAGGTTTTTCTTTTTTTAAGATGTTAAAAATCTTTCCTAACTTACCAGGCTTTACCCAATAAGTTTTATAACCAAAATCTTCAATTTCTTTTAAAGATTCAGTTTTATGAGCAATAATAACTAAATCAAGATTTTTTCTTTTAGCTTCTTTTATAAAGCTAATAGGAAACATTCCATTGCCTGCAATTAAAGCAATAGTCATTAATTTTTTCTTATTTGTGTAATGCCTCGATCTGAACTTGCTATTAAAAAGTCAATTAGTATTTGAGAATACTCATTATTATTAAAATTTTCCTTAGCCTTTTCTAAATTATCAGTATAAATACCATCAGATAAAAATATCTGTTTAAAAGTTGAAATTAAACCTTTGACTTCTTCAACTGTAACACCCTTTCTTGATAAACTAATTTTATTAATACCAACTAAGCCAGCTCTATCGCCTTGTGCATAACAAAAAGGTGGAACATCTTTAACTACCTTTGCCCCGCCTGCCATAAAAGATCCTTGCCCTAATCGAACACCTTGATGAATTCCAGATAAACCAGCAATAATTACATTATCTTCAACTACAACGTGACCTGCCAGCGCTGAAGAATTTGCCATCCAACAATTTGAACCAACTATAGAATCATGTCCTACGTGGGTATTTGCCATAAATAAATTATTATCTCCAACTTGAGTAAGCATTCCGCCCCCTAAAGTTCCTGGTTGAATGGTAACAAATTCTCTAATTTTATTATTGTTTCCAATAATTAATTTACTTTCTTCACCTTTAAATTTTAAATCTTGCGGCTCAGAACCAATTGAGGAGAATTGAAAGAAGTGATTATTTTCCCCAACTTCAGTAAAACCTTCAATTATTACATGAGGTCCTACAATACAACCAGAACCAAGAATAACATTTTCACCTATTATCGAATATGGACCTATTTTAACATTGTCTGCAATTTTAGCAGACTCTGAAATAATAGCTGTTGGATGAATTAAAGAATTAATTTCTGACATATACTACCTAATGCGCAACTTCCATAGCAGAAAGTTCCCCTTTTGCAACTATTTCACCGTCAACAGTGACAGTTCCTTCTAATACCCAAAGCGGGCGTCTTTTTCTAATTGATTTCATTTCAATTAACATTGTATCACCTGGAAGAACGGATTTTTTCCATTTGAAATTATTTGCACCTACTATCATAACAGTCTTTCCTTCCATTACACCATCATTTGATTTAATTGCTAAAACGCAGGCAGCTTGAGCCATACTTTCCATAATTAAAACACCTGGCATCACAGGAAGATGAGGAAAATGACCTTGATAAAACTCTTCGTTAATAGTTGTGTTCTTTAAAGCTAGAATCCTTTCATTGTCTTCTAATTCTAAAACTTTATCGATTAATAAAAAAGGATACCTATGAGGTACTAATTCTTTTATTTCTAAAGCATTCATTAAAACTTTCTTTGTCATAATATACTAACCCTTAATTTAATTTTTTTAAAATTTCTGATGTTAAATCAAAACTATCATTAGAATAAATCACATTACTATGTCCTTTCTCTATTACAGCATCAATTTTTTTTGTAGTAGATATTTCTTTAATAATATTTTTTACTTTAACTACTATTTTATTAATCTCATCATTATTTAACTTTTTATATTTATTATCAAAATCTTTTGCTGTCTTTAAGTATATTTCTCTTTTTTTACTAAACTCTTTCTGCTTATCATATAAAGCTTCTTTAGATAAAAGTGATTTTTGAGTCTCGATACTTGAAGCTAAGGATTCAAGTTCTTTTTTAGATTTTTCTAATTTTTTAATCTCTGGAGATAATTGTTTCTCAATCTTATCTCTAGAATTTTGAGCTAAAGGAGTAGTTTTTAATATTTCTTTTAAATCAACGGAGTAAACATCTGAATACAGATTTAAAGAAACAAAACATAAAAATAATAAATATTTAATCATAGTTTTAGATTTTAATTAAAAAAAAATCAAAATGCAATATACTCAGGATAAATAAAATTACTAATAATATTATAATGGTACGCCAAATGAAAACATTAATTCTGAAGAATCCTGACCATCTTCTTTATCAATTGGAAACCCGAGTTCAATTCTTAACGGACCTAAAGGAGTAAGCCACCTGATCCCTGTTCCATAAGATTTTTTTAACTCATCAAATTTAATAGACTCATCATCATCAAAAGCATCTCCAATATCAAAAAAGAATAAACCTTTTAAGCCAGAAGATTTAGAGATAGGAAAAATTATTTCAAAATTGTTTATAAACTCCTTACTCCCCCCATACTCGTTTGAATTAGCATCAGCAGGACCCATTGACCTAACCTTATAACCTCTAACTGAATTTATCCCTCCAGGAAAATACCTTTTATATAAAGGTAGTGGATTTTCAGCATCAGAATTAGAAATTGAAATAGAATTTCTAAATGCAAAAACTATTTCTCCCCAATCTTTTTTTATCAAAGGAATAAAAGATGAATTTTTAAAATGGAATATAGAGAAATCTTCGTCAGCGCCAAGACCTGCTTGTTCATATGCTAAAATTTGACGAGAACCAGAACTCGGGTTTAAAGGGTTATCTATTTTATTTCTAATAAATTTTGGAGTTATACTTGAAGCTGTTGTGCTACCAACACTATCTACAACAAATGGAGCAGCATCTGCTGGATTTACATCATCTATTTTAGCTTTAACATATTCATACTTTAGGTAAAAATTTATATCTTCAGACCAGGCTCCAAAAAATCTTTCTAAAGGATAACCTAAACTAAAATTTGCACCTGTTAAATTCTTATCAAAATCATTAAAAGATCTTCTATTTTTAAAAGCACTAATTCCAGTACTCCAATATGTATCCATAAACCTTGGATCATCAAGAGAAACTAAAAAATTATCCCTTTGATCACCAAAATCAACGCTTATTTGAACTCTTCTACCAGTTCCAAGAAAGTTTTTTTCTATTAGTTTAGAGTTAAACACTACCCCATCATTTGAAGATATCCCAGCCCCGGCGCTAAAACTACCAGTTGACCCTTCTTCTACTTTAACATTTAAATCTACTTGTTTTTTGCCGTTCAAATATGTTTCATTCTTAGGATACACCTTTACAGAATCAAAATACCCTGATCTTTTAAGCTTAGTTTCTGTTTTTCTTAAAAGAACACCTGAAAACAAGTCGCCTTCTTCTATTCTAACTTCCCTTCTAATGACATTATCTCGCGTTTTATGATTACCTGAAATATTAACAGAATTAATATAAACAGGTTCTCCTTTTTCTATTTGGAAACTAAGATCTATTTCTTTTGTTTGTTCATTAAACTTAGGAACCGGTATTATCTTAGAATATGCATAGCCATAGTTTGCTAAATCTTCCGCTATTATTTCGCTTGAGTTTCTAATATCTGATACAGAAAAATAATCATCTGATTCTACATCTAATTTTTTTAATATTTTTTCTTTTCTTAAAACATCTCCAGTAATATTTACATTACTAATCTTATACCTATCTCCTTCTGATATATTAAAATTTATATCCAATTCATCATCAGCATTCTTATTAATATCAGCACTCACTACTTCCATTTTTGGATAGCCTTTATCTAGATAAAACTGTTTTAAAAGCTCTTTATCATTTTCTAAATATAAGTTAGATAATCTTCCAGTTTGAAAAAACCAAGAATTCCACCATTTATAAGGACGAGTAGCTATATTTTGAATTAACTCTTGATTAGAAAAACTTGAATTAGTAAAGCTGACTTTATTAATCTTATACCTAGTCCCTTCATTGATATGAACATTTAAAGTAATCCCTGTATCAGTATTTTCAATATCATAATTACTAGCGATATCTAAAAAACCTTTTGATTGATATTTTTGTTTAAGAACCGTTAACTTAGATAAAATCATCCTTTTATTATAAAAGTTATTATCAATATCATTAAATATTTTACTTAAATCATCATTGTCAAAATAATCATTTCCAAAAAAATTAATTTCATTTAAAAGATTCTTTTCAGATAAAATATAATTTAAATATCTTACCCCTGCTTCATTTGTTATTGAAACTTCGACATTGGAAAAAAAACCTAAAGAATAAATCTTTTTTAGATCTTCATTTATATTTTGTTTTGTTGATTTTGGAGGAAAGGATGAAAGCTTTTTCTTAATAATCCTTTCATCAATTCTAGAATTGCCAATAAATTTAATTTGATCAAAATAAACATCTTCTGCAAATAAAACATTAGAACTAGCTACTAATAATATAAATACAAATCTAAATACTCTATTCTTCATTTAATTCTCCACCTTCGGTCATATAAAAACATTTATCACTTAATTTTGCAATTTCGTTATTATGACTTACTAAAATCAAAATAGCATTTTGTTTTTCAGCAAAATCATAAATAATATTAATTAAATTTTCAGCATTTTTTGAATCTAAACTGCCAGTAGGCTCATCTGCTAGAATAATCTTTGGATTATTAATCAAGGCTCTACAAACAGATACTCTTTGGCGTTCTCCGCCTGAAAGCATTGCAGGCTTATGATCCGCCCTGTGTGCCAAAGATACTTTATCTAAAATATCCATTGCTCTTTCTTTAGCATCTTGGAGTGAAACGTTATCAATTAGTAACGGAAGATAGACATTTTCTAAAGCTGTAAATTCTGGCAGTAAGTTATGAAATTGAAAGATGTACCCTAAATTTCTTCGACGAAAGCCTGACCAATCATTTTCTGAAAAATTAGTTAAATTTTGACTATTAAATAAAATACTTCCAGAAGTAGGTTCAATTAAACCTCCAAGCATATACAAAAGTGAAGTTTTCCCGCAACCAGATTTTCCCAATATAGAGTTACTACCCTGATTAAAACTTATACTTAAATCTTTAATAACTTTAAAATCATTATCAAATGATTTGTAAGTTTTAGAAATATTTTGAGTTATTAATTTATTCATATCTTAAAAGATCTCCTGGTTTTAACTTACTAGCTCTATAAGCTGGATATAAACTAGCAATTAAAGTAATTAAAAATGTTGCAATAAAAACAATAATAAAATTTATTGGACTTAACTTAACAGGTAAAGTTTCTGATAAAAAAGACCCTTCAGGGAGTGGGAAACCATAAAGTTTTAAAAAGAAAGTTCCTGCCAAGCCTAGAGCTAATCCTAATATATTTCCGACTAGTCCAATATATATCCCTTGTTTAAGAAAAATATTTGAAATTGATTTAGTACTTGCTCCTATAGTTTTAAGAACTGCAATATCTTTTCGTTTTTCTAAAACTATCATTATTAAGGTTGAAACTATTGAGAAACTAGCCATAACAATAATCAATAAAAGAACTATGAAATAGACTCTCTTTTCTAACTTTATTGCCTCCCAAAGCCCTGAATTTAACTGTGTCCAATCTCTTGCGATAAACCCTTGATCAATTGTTTTTAGGAATTTATTTACTTCAGGCAAAAGATTTAATGACTTATCAGGATCATCTAACTCCAACTCAATAGTTGTAACCATATCATCACCAATTCTAAAGTACTTTTGAGCAGATAATATGTTAGTATACGCTAAAAGATAATTAGCTTGAGGGGATTTGTAAAATCCAGCAACTTTAAATCTTTTAAATTTTGGAATAATACCAAAAGGGCTAGTTCCTGTTTGAGAAGATATTAAAGAAATTATTTGTCCTTTATAGATTACAAACTGTTTTGCTAAATCTTCTTCAATTAAAATATTTGGTATACTATCACTTGTATTTAATAAGTCTTCTATATTTAAACCATCTTCAATTTGTTCAGATAGCTTTTTAGCCTGGGTTCCACTTGGATCAATTCCTAAAACTAAAACCCCCTGCTTAGAATTTCCAAAATCAATCATTATTTGATTTTCAGTATAAGCAGAGACATCTTTAATTTCTTTAAATTGATTTAATAGTTTAGTTTTGACTTGATCAAAGTTAGAAGTTTTACCTTCTGTATTATATACTTTAATGTGCGCTTCTCCAATGATTCTACTTCTTAAATCATCTTCAAAACCTGTCATAATAGCCATAGTTATATTTATTACTGTAACTCCTATAGCTATACCTAAAACTGAAAAAATACTAATTAAAGTAATAAAAGCTTCTTTATGTTTAGAAAATAAATATTTTTTACAAACTAACTTTTCAAATTCTTTTATCATAAGTTCTAATTTCCAGGATGCGCATTAAAAAGAAGTTCATAATTCTTAAAAACTTTAAATATTTCAAATAAACTAGTTGTTTTAGTATCTTTATACATAATATTATCTTTACCAATTTCATAAGCAATCTTCCATTGCTTAAATAAAGATTTATAGGCTGAAAATATATTTAATTTAGGATCATAAATATGAGTAGCTTCTGCTCCAACTCCATTTAATTCTAATATTTTTAAATTTATTCCATTTTCTAAATCTTGCTTAGAACTTACTTTAATATCAAATCTTCCAAAATAAAAACCTCTTATTTTTCTTGAAATATTATTAATAGCTTCAAGTAAAAGATCTGTATTTAAGTAAGCACCATCTAAAAACAATGAACCTCTACAATGAGTTCCAATATCTACAAGCTTAAACTCTTGACCTAGCTCTAGAACATCTTCTAATTTATCTTTATGCCTTTCTAAGTATAAATCAAGCTGAGTAATCCCTCTATTAGAATTAAGAATTAATTCTTTTAAAGTAGATTCTCCATCCCCTATAACTGAAGTATATATTTTTTCAGTTATAGAATATATCTTTCCTTTCAAATCTCCTGGGTACCGATAATAAAAAACACCAAATTCAATTCCATCTATAAACTCTTGAACAATGATATTAAAGTTTTTATCTTTTAAATATGCAGTAGCTTCATCAATATTTTTAATTATAAGAACACCAGACCCGCGCTGCCCGATATTTGGTTTTAAAACTATTGGATATTCTAAATTATTTTTTTTAACAAAAGATTTTACTACAGCTATTTTTTCAAATTCTTCTAAATCAGTAGAAATCAATTCATATTTTGCAATTGATGATTTGTCTTCAAATAAATTAAAAATAGCTGCTTTTGATTCTCCGACTAAACCAGAATTTTCAATCCCTGGATTTACTGCAGTGAAAGCCATAAAGGATCTGTACTTTATACTTAAATATAATAAATAAAGAATTAATGGAAAATAAAAAATGTATGGAGGCCAGAATTCATAATGAACAATTCTTCTAAGTTTACCTAGAGTTATCCGATTCTTGATTAGTAATTGTAACATCATCAGATTTATATCTTTTTATGATAAAAAATAAAACAAAAACAAGTAAAATAACTATAATTGTTGAGTATGTTTTAAAATATTGGTTTAAATATGAAGAAAAATAAAACGATAAGCTTAAAATCAAAGGAACCCACACTAAACAAGCTAAGATAAAGAAACTTATGAACTTAAAGATATCTTTTTTAAGCAGCCCTAAAGAGATATAAAATGGTAATCTGCTCCCTGGAACGAGTCTGGTTATAAAAATATAAAAATAACCATATTTATCAAACTTCTTGTTAAGTTTTTCAATTTTTTTATTTTCTAATAAGTTTTGGAACCAAGAGTATTTAATAAAATAAGAATTTGAATAATACCCTATAAAAAATAAGGCTATATCACTTACTAGGATACCTAAAAAACAAGCAGAAAAAGCTACTACTAAAGATATCTGTTGATTAGAAAGTAAAGACCCAGCCGCAATACACGTCAGGTCCTCACTAATAAAAGTACCTAAAAAAAGTACAATAAAATTTATAATTGGATTTTCAGATAAATTATCTAAAAATTCCATTATTTTCTAAATTCTACTCTGTCACAGCCTCTAGAGATTGTCATATGAGTTCTTCCATCATAAAGTTTAACTCTAGCACCGCGACTGTCAAAAAAGTCAATTCTAATATTATTACCAAAATCACAACCAGATCTGTTTGATCTTGCAGTAGTTCCTCTTTCATTTGAAGGACCAAAATCTTTTAAAGTTTCAGCAACATTTCCTGACACCTCAACTCTTACATCTTCAGGATTTACAAGCACAACTAGCTTTCCATCTCTTTCTGATGCAGGCTTCCATAAAAACCATGAAATGATTTTTGAAGATGTTCCAGAGTCTGTCTCTACAGAAGAATCTGCTCCTGGCGTTGGAGTTGGATTAGGAGTTGAAACAATTTGGTCGACTCCGCCAATTGTTCCAGATCCTACAGAACCATCATTATCTGGGTTAGTAGAAGGATCATTTGATTCAGCGGTCGGAACAGTTGAAACAACTTCCTCAGTAGTTTCAGCAGTCGTATCTGAAGCTGTACCAAAGTCTAAGTCATCATTTCCACAAGAAAATAAGAATATAAAAATAAAAAATGTTAATAATAGTTTCATGTTTGCCTTTAAAAATTAATGTTTATTATAACTATTTAAATAAAAATGGAAAGCAGGTTTTAAAATATGCTTATTTTTCAATACGTTTACTACTTCGATAATAAGCAATTACTGCTAGCGACCAAATAGTTCCTGTTACAATCCCTACGTGTTTAGCTTTTAAGTCTATGTGTTCTTGTGAATCAAATAACATCAGAGATAGTGTTACAGCAACAGCTGCAGGAATTGTAGGCAATAAAGTCTTAGCCCCTACTCTTGTCGTCATATCAAAGATATCTTTAAGTATTCCTTGGTTTTGATCATTATCTGTTACTGGGTTCATTTTATAAATATAACAAATTTAAAGTTTTTAATAAAATCTTTTTTTTAATGGTACCGAGGGCGAGAATTGAACTCGCACGGCCCGAAAGCCCCAGGATTTTAAGTCCTGTATGTCTACCAATTCCATCACCCCGGCATTTGAGATACTAAATTAAACAAATTATAAATAATAATCAAGTAGTTATTTTATAATTTTTCTAGTTTTTTCAAGAAAATAAAGCTTTTGCGTACCAGGTATTTAACTTTATACTTCCAATATTATTTAAATATTCTTGAATTTCATCATCAAATTGGCTTGTCACAAAAACAAATCCTGTAAATCCTAGTTTTGATGATTTTTTAGCAATTTTAGTTAATAGACAAGACATATTTGCATTTAAATCAGAATCCTTGATTGAATAAAAATCATCGACTAATATAACTTTTTCTATCTTTTTAAACAACAAACCCAAATTAGGTTCATCTGGAAAAGTTAAATCTTTTGGTTTTCCTATAGCAAACGTATTTAAAGAATTATCTTCATTATACAAACCATAACTAAATTTATGATTTTGAGTTATTTCAGATTCTAAAAATGGAATATGATTTTTTCTTGCATCATCTCTGATCTGCCAAAAATGTGGTTTAATATCTTCTCTTTTTTTTCGGACTAGGTCGATTTTATCAGCTATAATATCTAAGTCTTTTGAAGATAGTTTTTTAAATACTTGTTCAGAATCTTTTTCTTTTAAAATTTTACAAAAAGATAGATAATATCTTGGAGAGAATAATTCAAATTTATTTGCTAAAAATAAGTTTATATTTTTATATTCTGAATTTAAAAAATTAACGACAACTGATTGAATTTTAATATTCTTAAAATGCTCAAGTAATAAATTTAATATTTCTTTTAAATCACTAGCTATTAAGTTTTTAGTTACAACTAAAGGAATCATCAACACTAAGCCTGAACCTTTAATCATAAAAGAAACATCAAGTATTTTTGTAAAAATAAATATTTTTTTATCTTTAAAAGAAAAGTAAAAACAATTATCAAGATTTTTATGTAAAAATTTTCCAATCTTTAACTCAGAGTCTTGAACTTCATCACTAAAATCAAGAGCTTTAAAATGATTAAAAACCAAACTTGTTACTTCTTGAATATCTTCTTTAACTAATCGATCTAAGTTAAACTTCAATTATTTAAAACCTCAATTAATGAATTAATTAAATCATTCTGTTCGACCTTATGATGACTTGGAGAACCAGTTGCAGTTGACGCGCTCCTAGCTCTAGCAATACATATTACAGCTAGCTCTAAATCATTTCTAAAATAAGGCTCTAAAAAACTCCAAGCCCCCATATTAATCGGCTCTTCTTGAATCCAAATATTATTCCCACTATTTGTAAGATGAGATTTCAAATCCTCCTTTGGAAATGGGTAATATTGTTCAATTCTTGTTAATCTAACATTTGAAATATTATTCTCAATCAAAGCTTTTTTTACTTCATAATAAATCTTTCCAGAAGTAAAAATTTGATTTTTAATATTACTTGAAAAATCTTCAGAAATAACTTTATTAAATCCACCTTCAGAAAGCTCTTTAATATCAGCAGCAGCCTCAGGAAGCCTTAGTAGACTTTTTGGAGTAATTAAGACCAAAGGTCTTTTAACTTTTGCTAAGCCTTGCGATCTTAAAATATGAAAATGTTGCGCGGCACTAGAAGGATGAACGACTCTCATATTATCATCAGCAGTTAACTGCAAGAACCTTTCAAACCTAGAGGATGAATGTTCAGGCCCTTGTCCTTCATATCCGTGAGGAAGCATTAAAGTTACCCCTGAGAGTTGATGCCATTTTTGCTCTGAGCTACTTATGAACTGATCAATGATTACCTGAGCCCCGTTTACAAAATCACCAAACTGCGCTTCCCATAAAACTAAGGTTTTATCTAATGAAACTGAGGAATATCCAAACTCAAAACCTAAAACTCCAGCTTCAGATAAGGTAGAGTTAATAATTTCAAATTTTGTAGAACCTGTCTCTAATTTTGAAAAAGGAAAATAAGATTTATCAGTTTTATAATCAGTTAATTCTAAATGCCTCTGTGAAAAAGTACCCCTTCCGCAATCTTGTCCACTTAAACGTATTGAAACGTTATCTAAAACTAATGATCCAAATGCTAAACTTTCAGCCAATCCCCAATCAATATTAGCCCCTTTTTTAACTGCATCATATTTTGATTCTAAAAGCTTATAAAGCTTAGGATTAGGAGTAAAATCTGTAGGAAGCTGAACTAAGGTTTTAGCTATTTCAGTTAATATTTCTGTAGATACAGTTGTACTTACTACCTGATCTTTTAATTTACCAAAAATAGTACAAACATCACCGATACTAGAAAACTTTGCGACATCTTTTTTTGCTTCTTTAAACTCATAACTAATGTTTTCTTTTACATTATCAATAAAACCTTGGTCAATAATATTTTGAGAAATAAGCTGATCAGAAAAAGTTTTAGAAATTAAGTTTTTATTAGCCACTTCTTTATATAAACTAGGTTGAGTATATTTAGGTTCATCACCTTCATTATGCCCATATTTTCTCCAGCAGTTTAGATCTAAAACAACATCTTTATTAAACTTTAAACGATATTCTAAAGCAAATTCAGAAGCCCAGATTGCAGACTCAACATCTTCACAATTAATATGAATTATTGGGCAACCAATAGCCTTTGCAAAGTCACTACAATACATTGAAGATCTTGATTCATCAGGAGTTGTAGTAAATCCTATTTGATTATTAATAATTAAATGAATACTTCCCCCTGTCTGATAGCCTTTAACTAAAGATAGGTTTAATGTTTCACACACAACCCCCTGTCCTATAAAAGCAGCATCACCGTGAATTAAAACTGGAATGACAGAATTTGGATTTTTATCAAAAAATAAATCTTGTTTAGCTCTAACAATCCCCTCAGCAACAGGATTTACAAACTCTAAATGTGATGGATTGGGAACTAATGACAAGTATAGTTTTTTATTTTCAGAATTCACTCTAATATTTTCATATCCTAAGTGATATTTAACATCACCAGAACCTATTTTAGTATAAAGATTTTTATCTTCAAATTCAGAAAACATCTCAGCAAGTGGTTTCTTGAAAATGTTTCTTAAAACATTCAACCTACCTCTATGAGCCATACCTATTACAATTTCAGAAACATCTAAAGAATTAGATTTATCAATTATATTTGAAAGCATTGGAATAAAAGTTTCTCCGCCCTCACAAGAAAATCTTTTACTACCAATATATTTTTTATGTAACTGATCTTCAAAATTTTCTGCTAATATCAATTCTTTTAAAGCATCTTTTTTACTTTCATTTGAAATCTGGACCTTAAACCTATTCTCTATTTTATTTTGAATCCAAAGCCTTTCTTCTGAATCAAGAATATGTGTATATTCAAAACCTAATTTTGAACAATATGTTTGATTTAACTGCTCTATCAATGAGGATAATTTAATTTCTTTTCCATCTTTAAAACCTGAGCTTGAGAAACTTGAGTCCATATCAGAGTCAGAAAATTCATATTTCTCAACTTCTAATTCTTTAATTAAAGGCTTTTTAATTGTTGAGCTACTTAGCGGATTAATATCAGCTTTTAAGTGACCAAAAGACCTGAAATTATTTATTAAATTTGTAACCTTCTCCTGAGTACTCGATAAAGACTGATGACTACTAGCAGAAGTTGCATTTAGAAAATATGAATTTGAATTTGTATGATCGATTAAAAAACTATCTTTTTTAAATTTAGAAAAATATTCGACCCAATGACCATCAACTAATCTTTCATCAATTAAAAATTGGTTATATAAATCCTTAACCAAGCCGGCATTGGGCCCAAAATCTGAAAAATCTTTTGACATATCTCTCCTTTATATAAAAAATTATAACCAGTTATTTTCTTTATACCATTTTGCAATCTGCTTAACTTCACCTTCAAAATCAAACTCAGGTTCAAACCCTAATAAGTTCCTAGCTTTTGAAGAATCAAAATGTCTAGTCTTAGTATAAAAATCAACTCTTCTTCTATAAATTGGAGGCTCTATTCTAAATGGAATACAAATCAACTCAACAATTGATCCAATTAACTGAACAGGAAAAGCTGGAATACGTAGTTTAGGAGCATTCAAACCATATTGATTCGCTATCTTTTCCACCATATGCTCAATTGTAATTGTTTCTTTTCCTGAAATAATAAAGACTTCACCATTTACATTATCATTTTCAGAAAGAACCCTAAAAGCACGAGCCAAATCTTTAACATAAATCCAATGAAGATTTGTTTTACCATCTCCAATTATAGGAAACTTCTTTTTAGATATCATTTTAAAGATTTTTAATGTCCTTAAATCCCCTTCACCCCAAATCATAGCAGGTCTAATAACAGCACCTTTCATCTTTCCAGATTTATAATAATCAATGGCTAGTTTTTCTCCTAACATTTTTGTTTTTTGATATATATCACCAGGCCTATATTCCTCAGTCTCAGTAGCAGGAGGATTCGAAATATGACTATGAACACCAACTGTACTGCAATGAATTACCTTCTTAACTCCGCAAGCTATTGCTGCCTCAAAAACATTCTCAGTCCCTTTAACATTAATATCGTGATAGACAGAATCAGGAAACTTTGCTTGCCTAAATAAAGCTGCGATGTGATAGACTATATCTATCCCTTCAAAAGCATCTATTAATGCTTTTTTATCTCTAATATCAGCAATTTTAAAATTAATCTTTAAATCTTTAATTTCATCAAGTCCTGATCCTGCTCTATGCAGCGCTGTTACATTATAACCATTATTTAAAAGCTCTTTAACTAAATTTGATCCAACAAACCCGGCTGCTCCTGTTACTAATACGTTCATATCTAAAAACTTTAATATATTTGAGTGTTTAAGTTACTAAATGTATCAAAACATAGCAAGATAATTTGAATTAAATAAAAGAATTCACCCAAGATTTTAATTCTAACAGCCCTGCTTTACCTAGTTTATGTCCTACTTTTTCAGTAAGCATATAGACCTCAAAACCTAAAGACTCTAAGTAATTATAGGAGTTTCTTGCTTGATTAAGAGAAATGGTTTCATCTATTTCACCATTAATCATTAAGATTTCAGAATTTAAATTAGAAATATTTTTAGAATGATTTGGATTTTTTATAGTAAACCCTACTAACATTGCAATTGAAGTAAATAATTCTGGATTTTCTTGATATAAATAACTCATAACAGCTGCCCCCTGCGAAAATCCTATTCCTAAAATAAAATCTGGTGTTAAACCAAAATGAGTATTAAATTTTGCTATAAAACTATCAATCAACTTTGAGGATTCCCCTGCTTGTGCTAAAATATCGTATCCATCTTCTGTAAACCACCACGAATACCCCCCAAGCTTCATTTCAGATCTTGGTGCCTGTATACTGACAATGTTAAAAGAATTAGGAATGCAACGAACAAAAGTCTTCATAACATCCTTATTTCCAGCTTTACCATGTATTAATATTACCAAAGGAAATTTAGGATCTACAATGTGATATATTGCATCTAATCCGAGTGAATCAATCTCAATTGCTGTTAAGGGTTTAAAATTAATCAATTAACATATACTTTAAAATTAGAGGTTCAGAGTTTCTAATAATTTCTATTTTTGGATCTGTAACCTTAGGAAGATATTTAATATATTCCCAAAACACTCTTTGACCCGGAACTACATAATTATTAGCTGAAACGACAATATCGTTATTCTTAAGCCCTATTAAGCTATAGATACTATCTTCTTGGATATCAAAAAAACGATAATAATCATGGCCTGCATGTCGGGGATCTCTCATTAAAACCGGTACCATCCTTATATAGTTATTAGCAGTAGCGCTAATTCTTTCAAAGTATTTCTTTTTAGAAATAATATTAATTTTCTCTTTTGCACCTGGAGCATCAGGTATTAACGAAGCTTCTGATTTTTTTATCTTATTATTTCTTTTTAAAATCGTAGAACAAGAAAAACAAAATAAAGATAACGTGAAATATAAAAATAATCTTTTCATATAAAAACCATACATTATAAAAATTAATCTAAAAAGTAGACAAAGCAACAAACTATATCAAAATTTAACATAAATATTATGTTTATCTTGACACTATTAAAGATTAAACAGATAAAATTAATAAATATTAAAGTATGCATAAATATCAAAAACTAGGATAAATAAAACATATCAACTTCACCTCTTAAAGGGCTTATTCTTTTAGCTTAAAGCATTTTTTGTATAAAAAAAAACAAAAAGTTAAAAAGTGTTATTACAGCTAGTTTGCGGTATATTTATTTTTTTATAAATACTTAAAAAAGTTGATATACCGCAAATTAAGAAGATAATTTTTAGACTAAATTTACTAACTACTCGAAATGACTGTATTTAAATATTTTAAATATAATTTTATTGAGAGATAACAGTTTTAAGGATAAAAGTTGTTATACCGCAACTTTGCGGTATAACAAAATAATATTAATTTTGATTTGAGGTTAATCTTGGCTTTAACATATTAATTTTACAGATACTTTACTAAGAATTAATTATTTATTATAATAGACTAAAGTACGCAATTGATACTTTCTTTCGATTATCTTTGCGCACTAATAATATTGTTATAAAGTTTATTGAAGACTTTTATGAATTTTACAATTTCACACTCTAGATTTACCTCCTCAGATTTTAATAATTTATCTAGATCTGTTGGCTGGACTGAAATAGAAAGTTCTCTTTATGAGAAAGGTTTAGATAATAGTCTTGCTTTTGCAAAGGCTGTATCTGTAGAATCTGAAGTTATAGCTTGTGCTAGGCTTGTTGGAGATGGTATTTCATACGTTTACATACAAGATTTAATAGTTCACAAAAATTTTCAAGGTTTGGGAATTGCAAAATTAATTGTAGAAAATCTTGAAAATCAAGCAAAAAATTTTCCAGGTTTTAGGGGTAAACTTACATTAATAGCAGAAGAGAACCTTGTTAATTTTTATAACAAATTAGG
>Ga0209186_1000205_pt1 | contig 47937 bp, 77 predicted proteins | sample SidtaG_FD_187426 | JGI IMG/M metagenome (GOLD analysis project Ga0209186, IMG submission 187426) | Marine algal microbial communities from Sidmouth, United Kingdom - Sidmouth_Male2 metaG (SPAdes) (version 2) | ecosystem: Host-associated > Algae > Red algae > Unclassified | place: Sidmouth... | reverse complement strand
TCTTCCCTCGCTGCCGCTGACCCTGCGGCCGCTTCCCGCCCCGCCCCGGAACATCCTCCCCACCTCCGCCACCCCCCCCACCCGCACCCCCGGTCCAGCCACCGTATGTGGGCACGCCCCAGCTGTCGGGGGGTGGGTGAGGGGGGGCGGGGATCGGCCGGGGGGGTGATGGGCGACGAGGAGATGGGCGGGGCGGACTGCGGAGGAGGTTTGCGTGGTGCGGGAGAGGCGGGGGAACGGTTCCAGGGAGGAGGTCGGGGCCGCGCCACGCGCGCATTTCGTCTCAGCGCGTTGGAGGCGGATGCGTGGTGCGCGTGCTGCGTGGAGGGCGGCGGTTCTCGCTGCAAAATCCCTCATGCTGCACGGCGCTATCGCGTGATCGTGTGAACTTTTTACACCACCGATCTCCAGATGGGCGCCGAACCTCTCGGAATACATCCGCCGATGTGGTGCCGCCCATCAGATGACAATTAAAATACAAATCAGACAAAAAATACGGCAAGCAGACAAATGCGCAATAAGGCTCCGTAGTGTTATGGAAGGGTGCTTCCTTGGTACACCCGTCTGCGCTGCGCAATGGCCATTTCGGCGAACTCGTGGCGACCCACGACGTGTCGGTGTCGCGACGAAGTCGCGACCAGAGGGGGATTCACAGTTTCCGGTTGCTAAGAGCTTTTCTCAGCGCTCTGCTCAGGAACGAGCATTCGGACGTGTCTACTTAACCTATATTTCTCCAAGAGGATCTGCGCCCAATTAAAAAAGAGTCCCAGAAGTGAGGGGCGATCAGACGGGCCCCCGCGAGCACTCGACCCAAGCCGAGTCCGCCTTTGTGAAGCAGAAGATAGCGGCGTGGATGCGTTGCGCTTCTCGCGACCGGTCTGAGGCGCGAGGCGAGCAGCCTCTTACCCACCATGTGCCCTTCTCTCAACGTCCTGCAGGCACACCCCCGCCGACGCAGTGACCGGGACCACGACGCACCTCCCGAGGCAGAGCTCCCTCCCTTGGAGGGTACATGCTCTCACCAACCCACAAATTGCGACGCCTCTCGAGGAGCCCACGTGAATTTCCCCGAGCTCAGCTCCAAAATGAGCTGCCCTCGAGATACATAGACAAGAAAATACATCACCCTCATTCAGAAATGCATGTAAAAGGCACAGACAAGCGAGCTTGTGACCACCTAAGTACGCTTGAAAGTATCAAGGGCGTCTGCAACATTTCCAACTTTCCGTCGCGGGCTTGGTGGGCAGCCTCAACACTCCCGTCAGCGCCCCACAGTCCGCGCCATGGACGCTCCAGGGAGGCCACAGCCCGTCCCGACCAGCGCGAAATCTCTCGCCAAACTTCGCAGTCGTAAAAACGCTCGAGTCGATCCCCAGGTGCGAGGTGTTTCTGCTGGAAAATCGGCCTCCGAGGAAATCGCCAAAATCACCATCGACGTGAAGCAGACGTCGAGGTGAGTACAGCGCATTCGGGCGCGTCTCGAACGGAGACGATGCGGCGCATCGGCGGCCCGTCAAAGTGTGGTCGGAACGCGGTTCATCGGCTCAGCCGTAGTCAGGTTGACCCGTCGGAGAGGTAGGCCTACTGCTCCGGCCAAAATCGACAAATATCGCCAAAATGTCAAATCATCATAAATCACCATCGACGTTAAGCAGACGTCGAGAGGAGTACAGCGCACTAGGTGCAGCCTCGACCAGAGACGATCCGGCCCGTCGGCGGCCCGTCAAAATGTGGTCGGGACCCGTTTCTTCGACTTAGCCAAAATCCGGCTCGAGCCTTCGGAGCAGTAGGCCTACTGCTTCGGGCTAATATCGACCAAATTCGACTTGCACCAGAGTCGACTCGGGCCCGACTAGCCGACTAGGCCATAAGCTAGAGGACTGCAGATGCGGGCCCAGGACTGCAAGAATCGACTCGCACCACAATCGACTCGACACGTCGGAGCAGTGTCCTACTTCTCCGGGTTAACATCGGCCTGCACCAAAATCGACAATGGCGACAACCCTAAACCTGCAGCTGCGCCACTGGACGCCCGGAGTTGCGCCGCAGCGCCCCAGGCCGGTCCCAACCGGCCGTCCTCCGAGTTGACGCCCCGCGCAACTGCGCCCCATGGCCGTCTCCACGCAAGTGGACGGTAGCGAAACCGACCACGGCCAACACCGGCCCGCAGCAACGGTGAAGGAGGCTGCAGCCGCAAAACCGGGGCTGCGCCACTGGACGTTTCCAGTGGCGCCATGGCGCCTCAGCATTCTCCCAACAGGGGGTCGCCAAGGTCGGCAGCACGCGTAATCGCGCCCAGGTCTTCACCGTCCCCGACGGCAGCCAGAGAAGCCGTGAAAGCCGGCGACGGCAGCGGCTTTGTGAGCCCGTCCGTCGGCATTCTGCGCTCGGGAGGAAGTAGGAGGCCACATCCCCGCGCGCCTGGTAGTCGCGAATCATGTGGCAGGCGAGATCGACATGCTTGGTCCGCCGCGCCGCGTCGTGGTTGTTGACGAGCGCAAGGCACGATTGGTTTTCCTCCCCCATCGGCACGTCCCCTCCAGTAGCTCCCAGCGCCAACAGCAGTTTCCAGAGCCACAGTGCCTCCTTATTCTCAATCGCGGCGGCCACGTATTCAGCCTCGGCCGTCGACGTCGCCACAGTCGCCTGGTGCTTGCGCGCCCACGAGACGGGCCCGCCGTTGAGCGTGAAGATAAATCCTGTTGTCGAGCGGCGGCCGTGGGTTTCGCCCGCTGAGTTCGTCGTCAGCATACCCTTGTAGCGCGTCGTTACCGCCATAATTCACAGAAAGACGAGTGGTTCCGTGAAGGTAACGCAGCACGCCCTCGCGCGAGCGCATATGGTATTTCTCAGGGCATGACATGAAGCGCGAGAGCACGCCCACGGCAAAAAATGTCCGGCCTTGTCGTCGTCGACAAGTAGAGCAGGGAGCCAACCAGCTCCGCGTACCGGTTGTTTTCGGGAAGAACGTTGTCCCCCGTCTTGGTCAGCTGGACGCCTGACGCTATCGCCGTCTTGTTGGGCGTGCACGTGTCCATCCCAAACTCCGGGAGCAGCGCTATGACATGGCTGGGGTTACTCAGCGTGAATTTCTTGGCCCCTTTTTTGCGCATGACGTTCATGCCAATAAAGTCTTCGACCTCCCCAAAGCCGCGCACTTCGAACTTGGATGGGACGCCACTCTTGATGGCCTCCAGGGCAGAAAAGCTCTCGCCCGCAACAATCAAGTCTTCGACGTACACGAGGATGAAGACGCGTCCGTGCACAGTGTGGTTCCACTCGTAACGGCACGGGTCCACCTTAGACCGTGTGGCTCCCATCTGATCGCGCTCGTCGTTCAGATTGATGCCCCACAGCCGCCCCACTTGCTTGCTCCTACACAGGTCCAGGCTGAGCCGGCGCGCATCCTCAGGCTCCCCCGACTCGACACCGTCAGTGAGCTTGATGTACATCTCTTTGCTCATCTTGGCGTTGAGGAAGGCTGTCTTGACGTCACTGTAGTGAACCTACCACCCGTTGGCTGCTGCTACGGCGAACAGGGCACGTGACGTCGCAGTGTTGGGTACAGGCGCCCACGTCTCGTCGATGTAGCGCCCAGGAACTTGGTGGAAACCTTGGGCCACCAGCCGCGATTTGTAGCGCGTCTTCTTTCCTTCCGCGTCGTGCTTAATGTCGAGCACGAAACGTGTCTTGACAGCCTTGTGGTGCTTGTTGCTGCACTTGATCGTTGACAACGTGTCGAGATTCTTGTGCGCCGCCATATCGTCGATAATGGCCTGGTTGCACAACTTCCAGTCCGGACGAGCGTGTGCCTCTTTCTCGATGGCAGGGGGCTTGGTCAAGTCGCAGCCATCTTTGGCCGCCGACTCGGCCCCGCTGGCCTGGTCAGCCTGGGGGTTCTTCTCCCACCAGGTTACCTCGGGGGCTGGCCTACTTGTAGAGCTTCGAAGCCCCGGAGCAGCATTGGAGACTTCCGAAGGAGAGTTACCTACCGGAAGCAGCGAATCAGTCTGACCCTGAGATTTCTCGTCGTCATTGTCGTCAGCTAGGCCATCAGGATCGCCGTAATCATCACTCTCGGATTTTTGGACAGAAAGACGCTTCTCTTCGACATCTCCTTCGGCCTCTAGCATGTTCACTGACCCGTACACGCCTTCGTTGTTGCCGCTGTCGTCGGTCATCTTCAGCTGGGGACCAGCTGTAGAACCGTCGGCCAAAGTCCCTGCCTTGGCTGGCTTCTCTTCCATCAGGACGTCCCGACGCTCGAAGACTTTGTTCGGCCCGTCCTTGCGCTGCTGCGTCTTGGGCTTGAGCACCCAAGCGCAGCTCCCCCAGACGCAGAATCCCGACACGTTAGGGCGTCGCCCCGTCAGCGCTTCCAGCGGCGTCGCATCCAGCCCCGCCTTGGGAGACCGGTTGAGGACATGGACGACGGAAGTCAGGGCCTCAGTCCATAGCTCCTCTTCGGCCCCGGCATCTAGAAGTGCAGCACGCATGCGCTCCATCAGCGTGCGGTTGACCCTCTCTGCCTTTCCGTTCTGCTGCGCCTTGTACAGTTCCGTCGTCTCAGATGTGATGCCTTTGTCCTGGTACCATGCCTTGAGGTCCTTGGTAAGGAACTCCTTCGCACCGTCGTGACAGAACCGCTTTACGTTGACACCAGTCAACGTCTCGAGCTACTTGATGCGCGTCTCAAGCACTTGGGACGCAAACTCCTTTGTCTTAATGTGCGTCGCAGTAATGAAACCAGAGCTGTCCTCGAGCGCACTGATGAAGTAGATGGAGCCACCCAGTAACTCCGTGAGAGGTCCACGCATGTCGATGTGGACCAGCTCGCACTTGGTTGTACTTGTGGAAGCCCGCGGATGCGGTGCCTGCACCATCTTTCCATCCACACACGGCAAACAGACGGTTCCGACCACACGCTACGCGTCGGCCACCGTCGAGGGCATCCTACTGACCAGCTTGACCGCCCGATTGAGGATTTTAATCCCCAAGTGGTTGAAACGGCGATGCCAAAGCTCTGCTTCCCCTGTGATGCGCGTGGACGCCGCGTTTGCCGACGCCTTAGCAGGCGCCACCTTGAGCACATATTGCTCCCGGTCGTTGACTTTTCCAACAACCGACGCCTTGTCGAGCACTCCGCTCGCGCGAACGGCATCCATGTCGTTGAGGATGTAGCAGGCGTCCCCAAAAAACACAACAGCACCTCTGTTGCGGTCAACCGCCCATACTGAGAGTATGCTGCTGATCAGGTCCCGCACAAGCATGTCCTCTGCTAAGACCATGCGTGCCATGGTGCTCCCCTTGCCGAAGCCCACAGAGACGTGGCCTTGCCTCTTGATAGGGACTTTGTCGCCATTGGCCAAAGTGATCTTGGCCCCGCTCCCCGCCGCCATGACGATGAAGCCCTTGTCCCCGGCGGCCATGTAGTAGGGCGCCCCATAAGGGAGCACCCAGGTCGACGACCCGCTTGTACTCCCGTGAGCCTTTCTGGAGCCGGGTTGACCGGCCGAAGCAGTGTATGCCAGAGCGGCACCCACCCGGGGCCCGCCCCCATGGCCGCCGTCACGGCGGCCACTACTGGACGTTTTCTTGCCCTTGACCTCACCAGCTTTCCGCTTGTAGCAGTCAAGCTTCATGTGCCCCTTCTTTTCGCAGAAGTAGCACACGACCGACTTCTTGTCGAACGGCTGCTTTGGCGCCGCTACCGTGAAGGCTTCCAACTTGACGCCACCAGCTGCCTTCGATGAGCTCCCAGCAATGTTCCTCTGCTCGATTTGAACCAGCGTAGCTGTCACGTACAACATGACCAGCTTGACTTCCTTGTTCTCCAAGACCGTCCTGAGCATCCCGTTCTCGGATGGAAGCCCCGAAAAGACACGAAGCGCGAGCTTGTTGTCGTCCACCAGGTTTCCGAGCATGGCCAGCTCTTCCAGGATCACATTGGCGCGCGACGGGAGCTTCATGATGTTATCGTTGTCGCCCTTCTTCTGGCCGCTCAGCTCTTCCATGAGACGAAGCAGCTCAGCGTTGTCGCGCACATCGGACATGACACTGAGCGCGTCCCACGCCTCCTTGGCCGTGTCGAAAGACTTCACCGTGCTCAGATGCACGGTCTTGACCGATATCTGGATGGTGGCCAGAGGCGCCTCATTCATGGCGTCCAACTCTTCGACCACTGGGTCGGCCTTTTTGTCGTCCGACCCAGAAGCCGGACGGTCCGTCACGACCGCCTTCCACAGCTTCTACTTCTTGAGCTGCGCACGTTGATGCGCCGCCCACACTTTGTAGTCGTCGTCCGGCTGTGCAAACCGCGGGCCGCCAAAGTGGCCGCCGTCGGACATGCTGACCACATTGACACCGTCTGGCACCGCCCTGTCGACACTAGAGGCTTTACCCTCCCGAATAGCGCCGGAAAACACCGCGGCCCGAGCAGCGTAGTCCTCCTAGCGACCGTAGGAGAGAGAAGTGATCACTACCAGGGACAAGTGGCCCCAAAATCTGTGAAGCGGGAGATAGTTGGGTGGATTCGTTGTTTTAATTGAGACGGGTTTCAGGCGCGAAGCCAGCAGCATGTCACCCCCCGTGTGCCCCTCTCTCAACGTCCTGAAGGCACACCCCTGCCAACGCAGTGACAAGGTCCACGAAGCACCTCCCGAGGCAGAGCTCCCTCCCTTGGAGGGTACATGCTCTCACCAACCCACAAACCGCGACGCAGCTGAAGGAGCCCACGTGAATTTCCCCGAGCTCAGCCCCAAAATGAGCTGCCCTCGAGATACAAGGACAAGTAAATACATCACCCTCATACAGCAATGCATGTCAATGGCACAAAAAAACAGGACGATGACCGAATAAGTACTCTTAGGATTAGCCAGGCAGTCCGCGGTAGCTTCGAATTTACTGCGCCGGATTGGCGGGCTGCGTCAACATTTACCAAACAAACTTGGGTTCAAGACCCAAGGACCCTGAATGGTACTACGAGCCGATGGACATCGGCTGCTGGTAGAGAGCCGTAGGGGTCTCCGCACAGCGAGCAGTGATCATGTCACTGGTGCGCCGCACAACCGGTGCGGGGTGCCAACTGGACCCGTGCCCCTAGGGCACAACCCCTCTTTCATGTGAGCGACCAAATTAAGAAGTGTCCTGGCTTCGCATTTGAACGAATAAAACCATGGTTGGGACGATGAAGGAAAATTGATGGTCCTGGTCAAACGTTCGGGTCTCTGGAAGAGGAAGCCACGCGGAAGTTCGCCTGTGTAGTGGATCCTGCCCTCACAGCCGACGGGGTATAACCCTGCCGGAAATCCCAGCACAAGAGGCGGAGCGCAACATCAGAGACACGACAAGAACACCGTGATCACCGGGCGCGAAGCGCACCAAAACGACGGAAGTAACGCAAACGCAACGCTGATTTATTCAAATACGCACGATGACCCCAAAGCACGCACTCATATGCCCTCAGAAGCAAGACGCAGGACGTGCACAATCCCGACCCCCGGGCGCTACAATGGGGAGACCGGTGCCCAACGGGCCCCGGACTCGGGCCCGGGCCTCCAGTGGCACCTGCCCAGCATCCTCGACGACCCTTCCACTGGAAGAGGACCCCCGCCCGTCTCGGGCAGAAGCAGGAAGGACACTAAAACTTCCTAGATTTCAGGATTTAGCCAAAATCAGTACCTCGGGACTTATCCGAAGATGTTTTTGTTTTCTCGGATGGAATTCCGGTGGGATTTCATCTCTCTTCGAGATTATATCTCCGTCCGGCTTACGCTCGGATTGCGGAAGGTTCCGCAAGATTCCCGGTCCCTCCAGAGGGCCCGGATTCGGGAAAACATGGGTCTCCCTCGGCTGTGTCAGACCCCTCCAGGGGGGCCCGATCCAGTGTTCCTCGCCCCGCGCCCCTCTAGAGGGGTCGTTTCGTGTGTGGCCCTCGGGCTCTCTGGACACCCGCTCAAAGGGGCTGTGCCACACTACCCCCCTAGGGGGGTGTTACGAGACTGGGCACGACCCGTCCCCGGCTCATGCCGGGGGCCGTGTCACCCCTGACAGGGGGTTTCCCCCACAGCCTGTTCCCTCCCTAGAAAGCAACTCGTAAGAATTGCTCACGCAAGCGTTTACAACTCTCCGCCTTGACGCAGAAAGGTATCCTCATTTATGACCAAGTCGAGAGACGAGCCGTTGGCTTCGAGGGAAGGATCCAATGCACGACCGTCGACCGCGCCTCCGCGGCGGCCGCCACAGACCCCGCCCGAAACACCGCTTTGCGGATGGCACGCTCGCTCCATGGAACCGCGTCCGACGGTCAGCGCTACGCCGTCGACCGCATCGCGGACCACGCCACGATTTCCAAAGGGGGGGCCCGGATCCAGGTCAGCTGGACCGGGTACTTCGATGCCACGTGCATGGACGCCGCCAAAGCGCCGCTCGAAACGCGGAGCATCAACTTGCGGCGCGCCGCCCGTCCGCCTGGGGCTCCCTCACATCTTTCCTGACCCGAGATCGGCGGTGGATGCCGGCGTCTACACTACACCCGCCGCTGGCACTGGAGCTTCCGGCGTGCCGCCGCCATCCCCCCGTCCCTTACCCTGGGGTTTTGTTGGGTGAGCCGGTGGGTGGGAAGGGGGGGGGTGGTGGTTTCGTAAGGGGGCGTGGCGGCCACGCTGCTCGAGAGCGCGGCGGTCAGGGAAAACGCAACAGAGAAGCACGGGCTGCGCCCATGGCTGTACTCGGGGGCAACGAAAGCCTACCGCAGACCTGCCTAGAACTCCGTGGGCGGGCCCCGGCGGCACCCAGAGCGACCTGACCACACGCGTACACGGGGCACGGTGCGCCGATATATGAAAGCGCCACCCTCAATCGCGGCAGCGGTACGCTGACACGTGCACGGGGACTCCGGCTTGGCGCAACACGCGTTGCAGGGCAGCGTGTAAACGCTTTTACCGTGTGCGGGACTTCTTCAAGAACGGTGGCACGACGGTAGCCAACCCAAGCCGGGAGTACATGACCATGGCGCCGGATATCTCATGCGGGCCCACGTCGGCCCATGTCAGGCCCAGCTATGGGTGTTTGCATACAACGTTTTATTTCAAGTACGAGTACGAAGCCAACGCTACTCGAAGACTTCAGGGGGTCATGGAATTCACCCTCATGCTCTTGGAGGAGGCCATTCTATACTTCTGGAAGAAAGCAGAGTGGTTATGACATTTTCATGGTTTGAGAATGAGAGATGCCACTGCTTTTTTCTTATGTTCTTCTACCATGCGGCCGGGTCCTGGGCCCCGTGGGGGCGGCGTGGAAGTCTGGGGGCGAACGGCACGCCGGAGGGCCGTCGGGACGATGGGCGGTACGGTACGCGGGGCTGTCGTGGCCCCGTGATGATGGGTTCCGCCCGCCATCACTTGGACGGGACCACGACGTGGGGGGCCTGGGCGCACGCCCCGAATGGCCTGCGTGCGCAAGCGGCTCCGCCAGTCCCACCGCGGGCTGGGTGTGCGCTAGCGGGGCAGCCGACAGGCGACCAGACGCCACGCGCTGGTTGCCGAATGCAACGGTCGGAGTAGTTCTCCCCTCCGTCTTGAATTAATCGCTTCAGGGGACGTGATTTGCGTGCAGGGAATTATCTGCATTGGTTGGTGGCAGCTCGGGTCAATTCGAATTCGGAATCTGGATCCCGAGAGACGGTTTGCGCTCATTCAGGACGAAGGGCGACGACGGTGTAAGGCACCGTCGTCGCCGGCAAGTAAACCGAGCCTGTTTGTTTTGGCGTTTCGATCGGCATGACTTTATGGACCCCGAGTCCGAAAGCAAAAGGCGCGAGAGCCGATAGGACGGCCGTGCGTTCCCTCCACCCTAGGTATCCCCACGTTCTGTGGTACTACATTGGTGGTTGTCGCATACTGCGGCACAGGTCCGTGCCCCTTCGCTGGTCCGGATATCTGGGCAACACTACGGGACAGGGATGACGTGGCGCGCATCGGCTTCGACTGGTGGCTCTGTCCATTCTGGCTGTGATATTTATTGATAGTGCGTCGTTTGCGTGTGTGTGAGAACTGCTTTTAATGTCTGCTTTACAGAAGGAGAGTCGACTGGTGCGGATCCCGGGAGGTTCCGCTGGAGACGCTTGTGCGTGGGCCTCGTGGCCGTATGGGTCTTCTTTCTCGGACAGCTTGAGGTGACCGCGGGGCGCCCGTTTCCCTGACTCCCTCTAAATGTTATCTGCGTTTTCACGCCTTTCGTCCCTCTTTGAGTATTTGGCTGCAATTTCCGGTGACCGCGTGACCAGGCGAGAGCACAGAAAGGGTGTGCGAGCGGGTTTGTTGAGCTGGGCAGGTGACCGTATCTGTTCTTGCGGGCTGGGGTGACACAGAGCTCTCGCGCCGAATTGGTTGAGTAGTCGGAGATCTGGCTGACATCCGGTGCCGGTACGCTTGTATCGGACTACAGATCCAGAGTACCGTGTGCGCTCTCGTGCGCATGGTCTTTTCCGGACGGGATCGAAATCTCCCGAATTTTGTCGGGATTTCCACCATGTGCCTCGCTGCCATCCCAGTCTTCTTGGTCGTACGTGTCTCCTTGCTCTCCTGGATGTTGAAATCCCGAGATAGTTATGCCCACCTCGACGTTCTCTCGTGGAGAGACGTCCCCCCGGCGTACTTCAACGGACAAGCCCCCGGCTCCGGATGGGGCCGGGATACTTGTGACCTCGGGACTGGTTCCGCCCCCCCCAACGCCGGCCGATGTGTCTGGGAATCGTTGCTCGTCCCGGGTGTCCGGCACCGTCAAGACCGAGATCCCGCGATCCGCGGAGGCGAACTCCGGAACGTCCAAGGGCATGGAGCAGTGGATCCCGCCTCCGTTTCGCTCTGGTCGACGTCGTGCGACGCGTGCTCCCCCTGATGTCAACTCCTCCCCGGCCGTTTTATCTTTCCTTGAATATCTCCGCGAGGACTTCCGGAGGAGCATGGCTGGGGCGCTCGAGACGCTTGCCGCGGGGCGCACACAGGGCAGTGTTTTCAAGCGACAGGGCGCTCTCCTTGGTGGGCTCCTTTCCGACAGGGACAGCCGCCACTCAGTTTCAAAGGATACTTCCAGATACGGCAGGACACTGCCAGGGCAGGACCGTCGCATCCTTCCATGAGGTGGTGCGCTGGATCTTGGTCAGCTACCCGGACTCCATCACCCTGAACAAGGCACTTTTGGACGTAAACCGGTCGTCCATGGGCGTCCATGAGGTACTCAACGCCTTCGCTGCCCGTTTTCGCGACCTGAGGGAGGGATTCAGCAGCGTGTACGGCCAGGACTGGCTCAAGTGGGCATTCGTCCAGGACCTCACCAACAGGGGCTGATGTGGATCAAGTAGAGCTGAATATATGCGCACAGCATACTCGGATCCATCCATATTCCATGCCGTAACTGCGCATTCGTAATGTACTCCGTCCGTGCACCGACGAATATAATGGGCCGAATTTATTTCCTGCAGACAAGATGTATTGTAATCACAGTGGAGTTACTTTTTCTGAGTTTATCCGATTCCATCAATCGGCTGTGCGCCACACAAGAGATCTGGCACAGTCCCTGCCGCGGCGCAGGCGGAAAATATGCCAATGCTGTTTGCGAGCTCGGAGATAGTGGCCGAAACGTCGTAACGACGAGGGCCGTAGGTCTGGCACATCCCATCCGGATACTCGGACCACGGTGTGGAGGTGGTCAGTTATCAGCAGCATGTTCCTACCGTCTGCTCGTGAGGAGCAGCCATGCCATCTTGCTTCCCGTTACATACTTGCTTTGCCACCTCTCCGTCACATTACCCACCGGAGTCCCAGATAGTTGCACTGCGACGGGCACTTCTCGTCACCACGGGGACACTGCCAGCAGGACCATGAACCCTTCAGTGTTCGAGGACTAGATTGTAGCTTTTGGTCATCTCGCTGGGGTTGTGCCGGCACACCGTAAAACACCAAATTTGCAGCAGATTCGGAAAACCGCGAGCCGTACAGTGGCTGGCGCCACAGTTTTTTTTTCTAGGCGTCGTCCGACCACCTCTCGTTTTTGCAAGCGCCGATCGATATGTGTCCGGAACCGGCCGCGGACGGATTATATTCTTTCTAGGTGCACAGAGTATAAACAAAATTGGAGCGATAACAAGCTGGACTAAAACACGGACCCATACTCCGACCGGCGAAGTCAGATCCGAATCCGGATACATGACTGCCTCAATATTTCGAATCCGAGTGCAACTCAGGGGACGTGGAATATATTACAGGCGTGCTTGTTGCGAAGCAGGGAGGATCACATCGCCGCAGCCTCTCCGGAGATGCCAAAGGAGCTCCAGAACGAGCCGGTCCGGCAGGGAAGCAAGTTCCCCAAAGGCCTTGCGCGGAGCCGACCGGAAATCAAAGAGGGCTTTCCCTCTTCAGCGGGAACCAAGTATTCTGCACAACCTCCAAGTATCCATCATGCAGAGAACCCAGAAGAACATTTAAAAGTAGAGCCCGGAGCACTGCGATCCCCATCTCCAGAACAAGACGGCGGCCACTGTTTGTTCAGGATCTGTAGACGAGGTCGGGAAGGTAAGCCCGAAGGCGCCCTCCCGTCTTTCACAAGCTCCGGTGTTCCGGTGTCGTCCTTTGCTGCATTCCTGGGCCGGTGTCGTCGACAACTACGCACCAAGGCTGCCGCCTGGACACTTTGTGCCTGTCGCGGTACCCTGCGTGGCTTTTGAACGGACATCTTAAAGGTCAAGACCACCGTGCGGTTCTGGGAGGAAGACCCCGCTTCTGTTGCTGTGGTTGTCGGCACAGGGGCGGGACCCAGTGGGGTTAGCGAGCACATTCTTCCGTCGGGTTGGCTCGCGCATGCGTGGCGTACACCGACCCGTACTCAAAACGTGGATCGCTCGGGGCAGGCGCTCAAGACCTCCCTCGGCTCCCCCTCTCTCAACAAGTACAAAAAAAAAAAAAGGATCTCCCGTTTGTTGTTGTGAAGCGCCTCGCGGTCCCGCTCATAAATGGGTGTGCCTTCCCGTGCCAGTACACTTAGGACATTCTTCCCCTGGACGACGAGATCAAGTGGATTACGGGCTCCAACTCGGCCATTTTGCGCTACCAGCTCGATGCCAGGGGGCGACAGTAAAAGGCACCGGCCAAACGCCGAGTCCTCAAAAAAACGAGCCGACACTGGCGGCTGCAACGGTCTTTACCCCCGGAACCGATACCGAGGTCCAAGTGGTGACGCGGTCGACGGCGAGTTGTTTAGTCAAGGGCCGGGTGGAGTTTTTGGCCAATCGCGGGCTGCACTCTACGCACGGGCATCACAAGGAGGTGCGCCGGGACGAGCCATCCTCAGTCCTCCTTGTCAACCTTGGCTGCGCGAGAAAGACGTTTTCCAACTGCACCCGAGTGGGGGTCGCAGAGCCGCGCACGGGTGAGAGGCAACCTGTCTCGGGAGAGGCCCTTCTCGCGGTCCAGCAGGTGCTGGCGTCAGGGCGAGAAGTGGACACGGAGTCGATGCAGGCAGACGCGGACGCTCCGCTGGAGCCACCAATCGTCCCACCCGCCAAGGAACCGGAGCCTCCAGAGGTGAACTGGGCGGGCGTACCAAAGACTTCCATACCAAGGTGCACAGACGCGTGGATCAGTCTCCTCGGCTCACTGTGGGGCGGATAGTACAGGTTGTGGGCGCGTTCAGGATCCACCGTACAGGTGGGAAGAACCGAAACGGAGCAGCCTGAAAAGACCCATGTGCCCCCACGCTCTCAGTGCCCGCAGATACCCCCACTCCCAGCATGCAGACACACACGCCGCACCGCCGCGAGAAGAGGGCCCACCGGTAACGAGCACTCCGGCTCACGGCCTCTCAAAATGCAGACGATGCATCTCACTAATCTTCCGATGCTCATTCGCTATTGCGTGCCCCCAAAAACAACTACGAGCGATACCATCAAATACATTGTCAAAGTAGGAAGCCCATTGCCGGGAGATATCAGCGATGGAATTGCGTGACATGGAGTGGGTGCGCAACGCGTATGCTGGCAGACCTGCCTGGTGTACCTGGACGACGTGATTTTGCTTTTCCGGACCGTTCACGATCACATCCGGCACTTTCAGGACGTCTCACTCGAGCTGCACAAGGCCGGTGTATCTCGACAACCCTCCAAGTGCCACCTGCTGCAGGAAACAGTCGGATTTCTGAAGCATGTCCTACGCGACAGGCAGCTTCTGGTGAACTGCAAGAACATAAAGAGTCTGGCGCATGCGCTTTCCCCGCGCGACCAGATGATGCTCGAGTGCTTCAGAGGCACGTGCAGCATGTACCGGAGGTTTAGCAAGAATCACGCCTACATCGCCAAGCACCCGACCACGCTCACCAGGAAGAAGCTCCTGCACGCGCTCCCGATGCTGGACGCCGCCAACCTGGCCGCCTTCAAGGATCTGAAAGAGCGCCAACCGTCGACCCAGATCATGGAGCGCCGCCGACGGGAGAGCTTCTTCACCATGGGTACTGACGCCTTCGCCTAGAAGCAGCCAGTTTGCGCTAGCTGCCAAAAAGGGGTTGTCAGGATACCATTTTCTCGCCTTAATCGGATATGGATACTTGGCGCTACACCATACTCCAATACGGTTAGTTCGCATCACTCAAGATTCGGATTACAAGATGACATCACTAAGACGGATTTTCGCGTGCAGCATATTCACATCTAGATACGATGATCTGATCCGAATAAGAGGACTTATGTCCGACCGATGGCCAAACTATAAGAAAAAAAGCCGCATTTAGAAGCTTGATAGCCGGAAGTTCCTCTTTACGAGCTGTTCTTGTCTTTCACTTTCCCACGGCCTCCGTATAGAAAGTACCACAAGACATGCGATATCGGACGGGGGTGGCTGTCTACTGGCTCGCGTTGAAGGAGCGCCAGCAGATATTTAGAACAAGGTAGATGAGTCTCAATGCTACCTCGTATGGCGGCGACTGTTTCAAGTCCCCTGCTGGCATCAGGCGCTGTTCCTTCTTCGTGTGGCGGGTACTGGCTCGTGCCGGCCGTCGCTCATCCCCCAGTGGTTTCGCGCAGAATTTGAATGCCACGGTTCCTTTCCAGCAGCAGCCAGCCAGCATATCAGCCACCTTAGAAGTCCCACCAGAAGTCGGCGGTTACGCAGTGGTGGACCGACCGCCACCTGCCCGCCGGAAGAAAGCTTCGGTCTTGGAGCTTGCGGCCACACACGCAAGAACCTCATACGCGTGGGTGATATCGGAGCCGTAAAAGGCGCCTCCAGCGGTCGGCGGGAACCCGTCAGTCCTTATTTCAGCGAAGTAGCAGCTTTTCGGCGGCCGACGCATGAGCGAAAGCTGTCCACAGCCGTTTGCGGCACTTGGCCGACAAATAGAATCGCTGCGATGACACAAGTGGGCGTTGCCTCGGAGTCGTGAACGCTGGCGCCATCTGTCGCCAGCATCGCGCCCTTGCGCGCGGCAGAGGTTCCAATAGTGGTCGGAGCCTCAGAAGTGGGGAATCATGCTGCCGCAGCTGTGGGCGGCACAGCGTCCCGCCCCATGACCTGCACGGCGGCTGGGTGACGGCTAACGACGCGATGGAAATGACTGTGAGCTGCTCTGAACCTGTCCCGAGTGAAAAGGAGCCAGGAGTGGCCGACGGCGCGGACGTGTGAGAGCCGGCGCCGGCCGACGGCGGCGCCGAGACTCCGTCCGAAGTCAACCAGGCAGCGGAAGCTAGAGCAGCGGCGACGATGGGACACGCGTTTGTCGCAGTTGGCGTCGCCTCGCCAGGAGCTTCTATGTCTCCGCCAGTGCGTTGCGTGTTTCAGCACCATCGAGCACAAGACGTACCGTACAAAGGAAGAACCGCCACATTAACCATGCATTCTCTTGCGAGTGTCTCATCCGTGCCGCTGTTTTCGCATCAACTACTTTTGTAGCGGTTCTCAGCACCATCACTTTGGTTCGTCGTCCTGCCGAAGTGACCTCTTGATCGGCTCGGTCCGTCGAAGGAACTGCCCCGGAAATCGACCCACAGCCCAGCCTTCCCCCAACGGGAGTAGAGGATCACGGCAAAGCCCAGGGGGGAATCGCAGTCCAAAGCACACTTGGTTTTATCAAACGGCGGTGGGGACGACCTCCCCACTGTCAATAAACCCCTCCCCAACCCGAGCGCCAGCGGCCAAAGTAGCCACCCCCAAATGCGCCAAACAGATAAATCCCTCCAAAGCGAAAAGTTCAAACAAGTAGTAGGGGGGTTGGGAAAACCACGAGGGAAAAACCCCGCCCCCGACCAGATCCGATCTCCCTGAGATTCGGACAGGTCATTCCCTTTCTGGCCCGGATCGGGATATTTCGGGGCCGCCCCGGGGGTGTGCTGTCCACAGCTGAGGGGCCGCGCCCCTTCCAGCCGTGGGACCCCCGACCGCTACAACTTTGCTACCGAAAAGAGTGAGAAGCCCCACGAGATGTACGAACCTGCTAGCAGGTTCCTGACTCAAAGGTATCATCGCTACCTGCATCCTCGCCGCTACAAAGCACTCACACACGGACGTTTCACTGTCCGCTGTCATTCCGCGTTTTCCGTTTCCCTGACCTCGCCGAAGAACGTCTCCAAACTTAGGAGGTGCCATGCCGATCGGATATACTCGAATTGAATATAATTCCAGAGATTGCGATATGATATTCTGCTTTCGGACTCTGGAGGATTGTTATACGCTTGGAGAGAGAAGCTCAAGCAGATACTAATTCGTTGTCGGGACGTATATCCCGGAATACTATGGATACAATGCTGGGATATTTTCCTCTTGGATACATCCGTGCCAACCCCTGCTGCTGAGAATGGACACCGCGCAAAGACGGGCGCTCGCTGGGGCCTACGTGTGTCGCGATTTTCGGTACAAGGTGTGCACCAGACTGGGAAGGGAGCATCACTGAGCCGACGCTATGTCACTTCTCCAGACGCTGCAGACGGACCGATCTGTAAACCCCGAAGACAGTCCCTGCCTTGTCCTCTTCCCGTGGCCGAGTCGCGCCTCAAGACGAAGAGGTGGACAAGAAAGAACCTGTCAAGCCCGCGAGCATGCTCTCCGAGCATAAGATTGACCAGCAGTGCCAAGACGTACGGGATAAGATGGGCCAAAGCGAGCACTCTCGCGTTTCGGAGACAATAGAGGGGCTTCTCAAGCGTGTCGCCCCTCTCGACGGGGCCACTTAGGTGTACGTCGCGCTCACCCTGCGTCTGGACCTCTTCCAGTTGGAGCATGAAGTCGGGCGCGCCGTTCATCCGGGGGTCATCCGGATGTACGCCTCCATTCTGCACCACTCCGACTGGGAGGCCATGGCCGCCGACGTGCCCGACTGGGTGGACAGTATTGCATCTTAAGCCTGGAACACGATCGCATTAAGGAGGTGCTCGGAGATGCTCAAGTTGTTTCTGGCGACCGGCCCCTTCGCGAGGCTGTCCATGGACCTTCTCGGACGGCTGACAGAGACCAAGACAGTGCAAGTCTTTCTCCTGATCTTTGTTTACCGGTTCTCGAAGCTGGTAAGAGCCGTCCCCTTGGCTAAAATCACCGCGACTGCTGTTACTTCGGCGTTTCGTGGGGACTGGATTTCCTTGTAGCGGCCTACGGACACCTTCCTGACGGACAACGGACCCTAGCTCGCATCCTTGCTGTTCCAGGGAGTGTGCGGTCTGATAGGCATCGGTAACCTAAACACGACTACGCACCACCTGCAGACCAATGGAGAAGTGTCTAGGACTTTTTATCCGAGTCTTTCTGTGGCCGTTCCGAAGGACACAGTCCTGGAGTCACTCAAGGCCCTGCTCTCTCAAGTGGGGGACACCATTGTATAGACGCTATCCCGGTGTATAAGGATTTATGATAAGATGTTCCGCCCTCGCCGAGTGTCGGTGGACAGTGGAGGCCGCGTCTACCTGTGCAACCGATTCCAAAAGACCAAGCTCAACCCGAAAGTGACCACACTGTGGGAGATGCTGGAAACCGCCGGGAAGCCCCTCTTGATCGACCAAGACGGCCCACGCTACAAAATTAGAATTAACACGTAGTGCTGGCGGCACCGTTGGACCCAGCGAACTGGCCCGATCGACCACAAGTGGCGGTCCCGGACGCGCCGCAAATAGGTGGGTCCGAGTTCTTGTTTGAGCAGTTCATGGACGACACTTAGGACGAGGAGGGGGTCCCGTGGTTGGAGAACCCTTGGTTTGTATATGGACCGGTCGACGCCACGTGGTAACACTCGGGGCGCCTACCGGCTGCCACAGTGTACCGGCGCTGTCGACGCAAGGGGCTTCTCCCACGAGACCTGGATAAGTCGGAGGAGGGGCGCAACGCTCAGGAGGCTTCATGGGACAGCCGTGAGACGCCAAAACCGTCGCTTTTGCATGCATTATGTGTCACCACTCGTCACACGCCCAGAGGTCGGAATTGTACTCAGCAAGCACAAAGCGCTGTCGCCACCACTAACAAACTGCGACCACAAGGGACAACCCGCCTCAGGCCAAACGACAAAGGATTTGGGTCGGAACCTCGTATCCAGACGGTACCTCCTAGATTTCGTACGCCCTGCCATATCGAGGAGTGCTCTCCCCCTGCGTCCCCGCCTACGAAGGCGCCAAGATGCAGTACCCGCTGCCCCAGTACTGGGTACCTTCACCGCCAGTGCCACGCTGGGGTCTCCCAGGGGCATCCCCGTACCACGTTTCACTAGCTTCCGCGTCATCATTTGGACAGTCAACTGACCCCGACCTACGGGTGCGCCAAGAACGAGCCGTTTCCGCCCGACTGAAATGGTTGTTCTGGAGCTGCTGGCGATAGTTCAAGAGGCGCCAGAGCTGTTCGTTCACCATCGAGCGAGACCACTCTGGGAGACCCGCTTCCAGGGCATTGGGGTCACTCACAAGGTGTGTTTTCTCGCAGGTGAACAGGTGGTTCGGGAAGCTTCCAAGTACGTCGACCACGGACACCAGGAGCACGCTCGAAGAAGACCCGGACGAGAGACAGCTGAGTCGCCCGACGACAAATTGCAGCTATGCCTCACCCTCCGAGCTAAGAGTCGAAGAGGCATCGCGGAAAAGCGAGTCGGCCACTGGGGGTGCCAACGGCACGCGGGCGGCCGTCGCGATCCCGGCCACTGTGTTAACGCCCGAGGTTGCACGTCAGACACCGACAGAAAGGACGGTCGTCACCAAGGTGACCGGGAACGCGGCGAGCTAGGCACAGGGATGCGGAACAAGCTGATGCCCCGGGAGAGGCAGGCCATCCAAAGGAAAAGAGCCTTAACTAGTGGTTCGCTGCGCCACGGCAGACTCCCAGCCCGAAGAGATTCCCGGAGTCAGGCTCGGAACTTGTGCTGGACCTAAAGGCTCCTGCGGGGGTGCCGCTATGCGGACTGCCGAAAGCGAAAACGCAGTGGCCTCGAGCGGATCCTGAATGACGATGCGGACCCCGTCGGCGTCTTGACGGGTCGCCACCGTTATCATTTCGTCCCGGTCACATCGGGAGGTGTCAAGCCGGAGAAAGGCCTCGTGGAAGGCTCGGCTGAGATCCAGGGGAGCCTCCGGCTCTCTCAACATGTCGTTTTATACGTCCTGGGCCCTGGCGTCATCACCTGCCGGATGCTGCGGCTCTAGCTGCTTGATCCCGCTGAACAAGGCGTCCGAGAACATCCCGAGGCGGCCACCACGGGCCATCTCAAACGAGCTCTTTCACGCCGACACCAAGTACTCGGTCACCAAGATGGGCGTCTTGACAAAGTGGGAGTCGCTACAACGCCGGTAGATATCGTCCCGGGAATAATACTTCACCAAGAAGCCACCAGAGAATAACCCTATGGAAGTTGCCATATGGAAAAACCAAGCGGGTAGCGCTGCGAAGAACTGGCGGTGTGACGCAATCGGTAGGCTCCAAGAGTCCTGTTAGTTTCAGATGATACAGAGGGCCCGACGACGGGCTCGCTGCTCGGATTTGGCTTGAGAGGATGGACGAAGGATGGGCAGCCGGAGCAAGTAGGGCCCCGGGATCGGTATGTAGAGCAGCTTCAGGTTCTCCGTGAGGGCGGCCATTGACTTGACCCAAGACTCCGGCGCCGCCAACCACATGAGTTACTCAGTCTCAAACGGCGCGCAAGTGACCGTGGACTCGACGGTCCGGAAGACATCCCGGAGACGAAAGTCAGGACGGTACTCCAGCCGCTTTGCCTAAACACTATCCGGGGATCAAAACGCCCGATCGGACCCGAAGGAAGTCCCCGGGGTGATGTGCACGGTCTCCCCCGTTCCGAAGTCCGCGGACAGCAGCGCCACGGTTTTCAGGCGCTTCAAGGCACATTGGCGCTGTTCCGGTGCCCAAACAGTCGAAAGAATGGGACGCATCGCCAGAACCTCCTGGGGACGCTCGGCCGTGTCAACACTCCCTGGCGGCGCCGAAGCGACGCCAATGTCAACCCGGTAGAGACGCGCCAACTCTCCCGGAGTCAGGGGACTGTGCATGCCCGCGTCGCCTGCCTCCGACGCCGGCAGGGCCACGTTCGGTAGGACTCGAAAGCCCAAGTTGTTGCCGGGACCGGGGGGGGCACCGTGCTTACCAGAGAGCTCACCCGACGCCGGCGCCAAGCCTTCGGACGCCGATGACGACATCTTGTCCGTGTGCTATGCTCTCTCGGTCTTGATCGGCGACACCCTGTCCTCTTACCAGCTGCAGCCGCCGTCACCGGACCTCCTCCGAGAAAAGAGGCAGAGACTGGGCATGACGGGCCTGGTGAGGGTTCTGGCGACTCTCGGGGTCAAGGTGGGCACCTGTGGAGCCAAACAATGTGGAAGTAACACACTTTCGGGCTCTCCCTCTCCGAGAGGCGTGCCCTTCTCCCCGCTCTGACCTCTGGCAACCCGCCCTACCAAGAACCGCCCGCACAGTGGCCCATGCACTCAACGGGTGCCGGTAAGGCCCAATCACGAAGCGGATGTGATACAAGCGTCAACGTCATTCCACAAGACCAGCAGAAAACCGCAGGGTCGCGACAAGACCCCGATCAGGGAACTGCCTGGGCTTGCGCGGGACGATTCACGCTCAGGAGGGATACGTATCGCAGTACGCGGCATCGGTCCGTGCTCCATCTCTGGCCCGCATGTCTGTCTGGCACCAGGCTACGCGGACCACATGGCGCGACCCGGTTTGGTCAGGTGACTCCGTCCTCGCTGGCTGGGATCTTAATTGATTGGGGGTCGTTCGCATTCGAGTGTCAATTGCTTTAATTATTTGCGTTCCAGTTGGGCATTCCACTGGTACGGATCCCGAGAGCCCACCCTGAGGAGGCTAGTATTTGAGACTCGGGGCCATTGGGGCCGGCATGTTCGGATACCTGAAAGGGACCGCGCGGCGCCCTTGGAACGGATATCTCACGAAACAGTACATGCGCTCCCACGTCTTTCCTCCCTCTTCGACCCTTCGGGTGCCCCCCTAGGTGACTGTGTCACCAAAAGAGAGCAGAGCAAGTGTGTGCGGGCGGGTTTTTTTAGCTGGGCAGGTGTCCCTATCTGCTTCGGTCAGCTGGAGTGCCACGGACTGTTCTGCGACTGCGTAACGCAGGTCGGGACCACATCGTGCTTCACCGCCACGGCGGGGCTGTAGCAAGACAGCCATCCTCCGTATCCAGCTTTCTGAGATGGGCTGCACTGCTATATCCCAGGCCCGTGCACCGACGATCACGAAACCAAATCACGCACAAAGATTTCAGGCGTGCAACACTTTGTATAGCATCTTGAACTATTCCAATGAGGTTGAGGGGAGTCCTAAGCACTGCTCAGGGACTCCATTGGTCTTCTACTTCAACTGTTGCGAACTGAGAGTCAAGTTTGTGCATTTCTTTGTAAACGAGTGGTATGTGCTGAAACTATCTGTACTTCATTTATAGATCTTTGAGTGGGCGCCCTGCATTGGAGTCAGCTCGGGAGGAGACTTGTATAGGATGGTGACAGTGCCATGAGGCTGTGACAGGCTCAGCGCACGGGAGGTTCTTCCTCCATTCCGGAAGGTGCGCCGCGGGTCTTGTTCAGAAGGAACTGGGCCAGCTGGGTGATCACCGGCAGCTGATTTCCCAACGACCTGTCATGGTGCTGGGCGGCGTATCTGGGGGCGTTGGAGCGCGCCCAGGGATTCTACTGCCGCATCACGCGACACGGGTCCGCTCCCCCTCGCTGGCTCGGACGACTACGAGGCACCGATCTGCGAAGATGAAGTGGCGTGGCCAAGATCGGACACGTTTTTCTGTTCTTGATGGATTGGATAGTGATTGATTGTCGTTTGTTTGCGTCTGAGTGTGCATTGCGTGAATTATATGCCTCACGTCAGGGGAGCCGACTATTCTGCATGTCCAGATCCTTCCCTGAGGCTGCCACTGCGTGGGAAGTGCGGCCAATTGGGCCCATTTTCTCGTATAGCTTAAGGGGACTGCGGGGCGTTCGTGTCCCGGCTTCCCCACGAACATATATTTGCGATCTCACGCCTTTCCTTCCTTTTAGAGCCTTCGGGTGCTTTCTCATGTGACCGTGTCTCCGGGACAGAGTGGAGCGAAGGTGTGTGTGCATGTTTTTTCAGCTGGGAAGGTGTCCCAATCTGATCATGTGCGCGAGGCTGACACGGAGCTTTATGCGACAAATTGATTGAGCAGCAGAGGATCTGGCTGGCATCCGGTTCCGGTACGCGTGTGACGGGAAATCTATCCTGTGTCACATGTGAGCTTCCGTGCGCGTGGTCTTTCTCGGACAGGATGGAAATTACCCGACTTGTGCCGGGCTTTCCACCATGTGCCTCGTTGCCATCCCTTTCTTGTTTGTTCGTCAGTGTGCCTTTTTTCTCTTGGACATTGTGAGCCTGAGTCCACCACGCAGACCCCGACGTCCTTTACTGGAGCGCCGTCGCCCCGGCGTACTTCAACACAAAGGCGACCGGCTCCGGCTGCGGCTGGGATGCCTGTGACCTCGGGACTGGTTCCGCCACCGCCAACGCCGGCGGACATGGTTGGACACTGTGTTTCTTCTCCTGTGACCGTGAACGCCAAGACCGAGAGTCCGAGACCCGCGGTGGCAGACACCGGAACGTCAAATGGAAATCGGAAGTGAACAGCGGATCACTCTAGCCCCAGTCGACGTGATCCGACTGCTGGACCCCCGACGGCACCTCGTACCCGCCCGTGCTATCTATACTGAACTCTATCCGCGAGAAGCCCTGTATGAAAATGGCTTGGGCGGTTGAGACACTCGCCGAGGAGCGCACACCCGGCATGCCGGCTTCACAAAGCGCTGGTACGCTACCGTCAGAGAGCCGAGTGGTTACAGGTGGAGGCGTTGGGAATGACGTCGGACAGGATGGAAGTGTCGCATCAAACGTCCCGTACCAACTCAGCCCACTGAAATAGATAGGGACACTGGCCCAGCAGAGAGAATCCGTCTGCAAACCCTTGCTCTTCTTTCACCCGGCGACAGGGTCACGCAGGAAGCCGCCGGAAGGCGCGTAGAGGGAGGAAAGGGGTGAGAACGCAGTTGCTTACTTGAGGGAAAACCGGTCCACGGGCGCCCCGCTGTCCCCTGAAGCTATCCGAAGAAGCGGGACTAACTGGCTCAAATCCGGCGCATTCGCCTCCCCATGAGGAGATCTGGGGACCCATACCAGTGGAGCCGCCTATTGAAAAGCAGATGATTCAAGCCATTGAAATGCAAAGGCGAGTAACCCACAATCAATCAAGATCCCAGCCAGCAAGAACGGCACGACCTGTCCGAGCCGGGGTGTGGCACGTCATCCGCTTCGCCCGGCGCCCCAAAGACATGCGGTCCACCGAAGGGAAGCGAACCGGGGTCGCGTAATGCGACAGGAAGGACCAGTGGGGACGCACCCCGGTAACGTCGGGGGCGTCGGAGCCGGCGCAGCCATCGGCGTCGTCTTCCCTGGTCATTCTAGAGTGCCTTCTCTTCCCGGAGTGACGGTGAGACCATGCGTCGGGTGCTGGCTGATTCTCAGATCCCTGTCTGCACGGTCGAGGACAACCTTCTCAAAACGGTGACCGATTGGCACTTGTACCGAATGGACATCCAAAACCTAACCATCGCAAGCACGAGGCGTCTATGGATTACACAAGACTGGGAGAGATTCCGTGTCTTTATGGATCTGGTTCCTCTTGACTGGACCAAGACGGACGAACACTTCTCCTTCCCTCGCCTGTGTTCCGGGGCCTGCAACGACAGAATTTTGAAGAAGGGCAAAGCCCTCTTCCAGGTGAGCTCCTTCCTAGCAGGGCCAGCCGCCACTAAATTTAACAGGATACTTCCAGATACACCAGGCCACATCCCGGGCCGGACCTTCGCATGTTTTCTGAGGCGGTGCGCTGGCTCCTGCAGATTCAGTCGGACTGTGTCACCCTGAGCCAGGCCGTTTCGGACATGAACCGGGCTTCCCTGAGCCCTCAGGAGATACCCTAACCCCTCGCTGCACGTTTGCGGGACCCTGGGGAGGCGTGTGGCGGCTTGCACGAGGAGGACCGGCTCAAGATGGCGCTCATCCAGGGGTTCCTTCAGCGTTTGCAGGTTGTCACTCAACAAAAAATCCTCCAGGTCCCGAAAGACGCCCTGCAACTGCTCGCGTCGTTCACGTACGGAAAGCACGAAAACGTCAAGGCGCTCCAGTGAGCTAAACCGACGCCGCCAAAGATGCACATTGCTGTGCCAGCCAGTCTCGCCGGACCCAGGACCCCGGTCACTTCTGTGGGCGAGTCGTCCGCCCGGACCGGCGGCCGTCTCGAGGGCTGGCGCGGGTTTGTCACGTCCTCTGCCCTCCGTATGAAGTGTGGGGGAAAACTTCCGAGTCGGGAACAGACGTGATAGTTGTGCAACAAAGAGAACCGCATCGCGGAGACTTGTCCGAAGACTGATCTATAGCGCCAGTAAGAGTTGGTACGGCAGGGCTTCCAGTTCGCTAAGGCGGGGCGATTGGCGGACCGGAAAGCAAAGGTGACTCTCCCTGGTTTGGTCCAGCAAAATCCAGACCTGGGTGACATCGAGGCCTTGAACGCCGATTTGTATTTCCCAGTATTGATGGTGCCGAAGCCGGGTGGCCATTACCGGATTTACGTGGACAACCGCCTCCTGAATGAGCGTACGCTCAAAGAGTTTTACCCGATCCCGAAAATACATGATTGCCTGATCTCCCGGGGCGACGCCACGGCATTTTCTCTCGCGAACTATAACGACGGGTACTGGAAAATCCCCGTCTGGACTTTTCAAGGTCCTGGCCTTCTTCCAAAGCCCGCTGGACATCATTGTTTCCGGCCTATTCTGGCAGTCGTTTCAGGTGAAGGTAAACTATGTGATTGTGTTCTCTTGGACCTCAGAGGACCACATCCGGTGACTCTAGGAAGTCTTTCTCCTGCTGTAAGAAGCAGAGATCTTTCTCAAGCCATCGAAGTGCCACTTGTTCCTGAAAGAAGCCGATTGTCTGAAGAATGTATCACGACCCGGGCCCCTTCTGGTCCACCGGAAGAACATCACGAGTCTGGCACAAGCGCTTCTCCCGCGGGTCCAAATGGAGATCAAGAGGTCAGTGGGCATGTGCAGCGTGCACCCGAGCTCTATCAAGGAAAACGCGCACGTAGCCAAGCTTCTAAACAGGCTCACCAGCAAGAATCTCCCGCATGTGCTCCCGATGCTGGACGCCGCCCAGCTGGCGGCCTTCGAATATCGAAACTCGCACGTCACGTAGAACCCGGTCGTGGCGTTCCGCCAACTTGACGGTTTGTGTATCCGGGATACGGACGCATGCGCCGGCCAATTCGAATAAACCTATCTGCTGCGGCAACCGGTAAAGAGCATCCTCCCTGTCAGATACTACTGGCGAGGCCTCATCCAGGCCCAGAATAGCTACTCGAAAACTGACCAGGAATGCCTGGCTATCCTCTGCGCCATAATCCTACTGCGTCAGTACCTCGAGGGGCATACGTTTCTGATCAGGACGGACCACTCGAATTGACGCTGGCTGCTGAACATGGATAGCGCGCCATGAAGGCTCCCTCGCTGGTGCCTCCGCTTGGTGGTGATTCGGTACAGGGTCTGCAACAGGTCGGAAAGGAAACAATCTTCTTCCGACACTATAGCGCGTCTCCCGACGCTGGAACGGGACCGGTCTGTCATTCCAGAAGGAGTCTCTTGCCTGCCACTGGATAACTTTTCCTGTAGCTGGGTCATGCCTCACTGCGAGGATCCGGACAAGGAACAACCTGTCATGCTCGCGCGCATGCTCTCCGCGAAGAAGAGTGACCCGCGGTGCCTCAACTGACGAGATAAAACGGATCCGAACGAGCACGCGAGCTAGACCGACACCAAGGAGGGGTTCCTCGTGCGGGTCGCCTCTCTGGAAGGTGCTACCCAAGTTTACGTCCCGCTCACCCTGCGTCGCGACCTCCCTCGGATGGACCATGACTTCGTTCGAGCCGGACATCCTGGGGCCACCGGGATGTACGCCTCCATACGGCGGCACTCCTCCTGGGAATCCGTGGCCGCAGATATGTACGGCTGGGTGGCCAGCTGTGCGTCTTTTGCTGGAAACAGGATCGCACCAAGGCGGCACACGGCGCTTATGAAGCTGCTCCTTGCGACAGAACTCCTCGCGAGCCTGTCTATGGACCTCCTCGGACCGCTGACAGAGACAAAGACCGGGAGACTCCTCCTCCAGATCATTTCTCACCAGGTCTTGAAGCTGGTTCTTGCCGTTTCCCTGGCCGGTAATACCGCAACAGACGCCTCGTCGGCGTTTTCTCCGGACTGGAATTATGTTAACGGGCTCCTGGACACCGTCCAGACGGACAACGGACCCCAGTTCGCCTCCCTGTTTTTTGAGAGCGTGTGCGGTTTCGTGGGCATCCGAAAACTGTACTCGACCACAAACTACCTGCAGACCGATGGACAAGTCTCGCGCATTGAAGAAACGCTCGTGGACATGTTCATGCACTACATCGAATATTACGAGGACATTTGGGACGAGCGCCTCGCAGCGTTGGTGCTGGCGTACAACTCACAGCCGCACCCTACGACGTGTTTGGCCCCCATGTACCAGGTCACCCCGCGGCACTGGAGAAACTGCTCCCTGGAGCGGATGCCGGACGGTATGACCCCCGACCCCAGCCAGTTTGTGGCCGAGGAAAAGATCGCGTTCTTGGATGGCTCAAGGCCCGGATGCCCCAGCTCCGAAGTTCTATCTCCAAGGCGCGAGCCCTGTAAGTCAGTGACCACGACAACAATATATGCCCTCGACGGGTGTCGGTGCCCAACTGTGACTGGATTGACCTGCACAAACACGCCCGGAAGAATACGCTCTACCAGATGTTGACAGGACCGATTGATGCGCTGGAGACCGACGAGAGAATCTCGTGCTGCCATTGCTTTATGTTCCAGAGGTGTAAACCTCAGCTGTATCTGCCGCATCTCAGCGCCGCTGGCCCTCGGACGTGGCCGGTGTGATTTACGGGCACGTGCTGGAACATGAGGGTACCCATGTGCGAAGAGGATGGGCGTCACGATGGTGTGAACGATCAGTAGCGGGCTGTTGTCCACGAAGAGCCTCGTCCCAGCGCGGGCCGCCCTCAGACGGGACTATTCACTGCTGTCAGAGTGCAGAGCGCGCACGGCGCGCTTCGAACTCAACAACCGCGACGCGGCTGTTCGACAGCGATTAACTCACTATTATTCGCCCACTGGTTTCAATTCCCGTCATCAGATGTTGCCGAGAACTGTAACATCATTGTGCACGAGTACGAAGCTGTCCTGACATGTACATCAACGGTTTGCGACGATCAAGTACAGCAGGTCTTCGATAAAGCTGCTCTCTGGTCCGTCCAGAACCGTCTATAAGCATGCATGCTTCGGAAGAGGTCGCCTCCGCGGGAGCTGCCCAGCTTTTATTACAGTCTGCCCAATGTTGGCAGATGCGAGCGGAACACACGCACTCATGTGCTTTCGAGAGTTTTATGAAATTCCATATGTATCTCGCATTTTTCCAGCAGTGTTTCAAAGAAAGTCGGGAAATGAATTATACTGGAAATTGAAACCGTACAAGAGCCGACGGTCGGCCACCCGGGCACCTTCGTGCCGATGTCCGCCACGGTGCCGTAGCGCCCCAGCCCGTTCCAATCCCGGCCGTCGCCAGCGCCGGTGCCTCCGTCGATCCTTCGATCGTATGCCTCCGTCGTCCATTTTCCGGCACAGAATGTCCCGCACGATTCTGTGGCCTTGGAGCACCTTCCCGGGGTTCTGCATGTATTAGACGTCGGGGTGGCTTGGGGGTGGAGGGTTGGGGGGCGGGTGCGCGATGCGCTCGGGCTGCGCGATTGATCATCTTGTGGTCCTTGTCACAGTGTGTGTATGTTGTAGACTGTTGCCCCTCTACCGTTCGTACGCCATCTCTGTGGTGACCATGGTGTGCGATCGGCCTGCATTCTGCTTGACTTGTCCTTTTGTGTCCTCTCTTATCCCTGTTGGTGTCCACTGCAAACACTTGTGTGTTTGGGACACATTGGGAAATGTGGCTTGAAACGAGTATGGGTTTCTGGCCGGCGACGTGAACGGCGGTGGTGGGGGAGGGGAGGCGTCAAGATTCATGATTCTCTTTACCTTGGAACGCACAGCAAAGAACGTACAGGATGACGCGCCGTGTGAGGCTGCCCTCTAAGAAGGGTCTCCAACTACGCGCGCAGTGTTTCCGACTCTTTCGTTGCGGCGTGAGCCAGAAGCCGAGCTGTTGCGTTCTTCGTTCGGATGGAGCAGATGCGATGCAAAGATGAAGAAATCCACGAGGATACAGGAGCAGCAGCAGACAACGAATCAGCGATTGTATCTATTGTGCAAGGATCTTGTGTTTCAGCCAGTCACCAGGTGAGAACCTGTAAACGGGTCTAGTCATGTGAGCCGGTGAGTCCTGTGGCAGGACGAAGGTGTTTCTGGACCCCTTCTCGCTTTCCGTCGTTTCTCTTCGATTCTCGCGGGTTTTTGAAGGTTCGGCCTCGATTCCGCATCAGAAACGGGCTCCGAGGCCTTTTAACGAGATTCTGACTGGACAGAGCCTGGCTTGCACAACTGGAGCCGGGAAACGCAACAAAAGGGGCGTGCATCGTCGTCATTTGGGTTCTATGCATCTAAATCTAATCCTTCCTGCCCAATGCGCACCAGTAAAACAGCGAACGCGTTCGCTGCAGTCGTGGATGCGCATCAAAGTTCCAATCCTGTACTACGCGGCGATTAGGGTCTGCACGGACGGGCCGATGCACGTTCAAGTCAGTACGTTGTGAGAAAGAGAAAGAGAACACACATCGGTGACGTGATCCCTGGCCTTACGGGTCGCCACGTTGAAATCACCGCGAGAATTGGTGGCACGCTCCCCCAACGTAGTCCGTGTGCACGTGTGGACCAGTTGACCACCCATTGTCTCGCTCTATGCGTGCGGCGTCGTCTCGCCCGTAACAACCTCCAACCTTTTCAATGTGTTTGTTCTTCCTGTGCTGCCTTTTGAGAAGACTATGGTGGGTGTTAGAACGTGTGCGTGCGTGTATGTGCATAATTCGGGTTGCTTGTTGTGGACAGATCTTCTCCTATCCCTTGTTGCATGCGCTTTCTCTGCTTGCCTCATGTGCCGCCGTGGATCGACCTGTGTATCTGCCCTCGTGCGTGCTCTCATACTTCTCTGTTTCTGAGGTAAGCTCGCTTTCTCTTTTCGCTTCTGTTTCGCGCTTCCATTTGCACATGTGGTCCCGAATTCCTTTCCTTTCAGATAACCATGAAAAAATCACCGTCAGTCGATATGTTCTCAAAGGGGGGCGGGAGGTCGGGGGGCGGGGGGGCGTGTGGTCGGGCGGATCTGCAATGAGAATAGGCTGTTCCGGTAGCAGAATGGTTGGCTCGAAATATTCGTTCACCGAGACGTTGGTCACAGGCTCTCATTGCCATATTCTGACTTCATTCACGTGCTAGTTCTCATCAGTACGCGTGCTTTTCATTTTTCGCGGCTATTCGTACTTGCTCTGTCTCGTGCTCTCGCAGTCTTCGCGGGCCCCGGTACCATGCACAAGGGACGTGCTAGCATTTGAATGCGACCGAGAGAGAAAGAGGGAGGTTACTTACATATCTGGCGAATCTTTCCATATTTCTAAATAGGGGCTCTGGGCACCTCTCAGGGGCCTTCAAATGAACAAAACTTTTGGCGAAGATTCACAGTGAGCCTCTGCAATTGAGTGTGCCAGACACTCTCCCTCACATGCCCTCTGTACAGGCGGATCATGTCCACAAGTTGGCAACTGGTGTAGCATATTGGTGCCGGTAGTTGGAAACTTTGCGCTGGTAGCCCGCTTGACTGGCCGTTTCAACATATTTGTACGACTTGGCATGTGGAAAGCTCTTTGGGGCCTTTTTTCGCATTTTCTATTCGCACTTCTTGCTTGCCTGGCCTATGTGCATGCCGGCGCTCAGTACCATCTAAATGTCTCAGACGATCGATCGACTAGTGTCTTTTTGCTTATGAGAACACCTCGGGCCCGGGTATTGCCGTCGCTGGCACTGCGCGGCACCCCATCGGATGCCCTTTGACAAAAGATCCTTCTTCTTTCGCTCTACTGCAATAGAACTCTCTGTATTGCTCGGCTATGGTCGCTTACAATACATCGGTACTTGGACTGACGTTTTCACGACGATCAGCAATGCGGGGTGGTCGTCTACGGACAAAAATTAGCCTACAACCGTCTATCAGAGAGTAGATGATAGAGAGGCACCCACTGCTTTTGGTCACTGCTTGGAAACGCAGTGCGACCTTCTGAGCGGGTTTTTCAAGATCCATGACTTCAAAGAAGTCTGCATCACGGGTCTCTCGGACCTCTTGAAAACGCACGTCGGGGTCCTTCCTGACCTGCTCCCTGACCGTCATCTGTCAGAGACGGTTTCGATCGCCCAGTTGTACTAGAATAGGACAGAAACGCTGCGTTTGTAACTCAAGAATACCCGGCCGACGGCAATAAAAGTCGCTTACGAGACACAGGACCCATGAGCGACATTGGACCGACCGTTCACTCCGGTCCGTCCACCTCCACTTCCTAGGCCCGTTTCTCCACCAGCCAATTGGGCCGACATCTGTGACAACGGTCAAAAGCCGGGACAAATTTCTTCGCAATGCCACGACCCGCATCGCCGACTCGAGCGTCGTAAACCGCCGCTGGGAATCCATGCACTTGCCGATGACGACAATGAGGACGATGACGACGTCCCTGACGTTCAGAAGTACAGATTGAAAAACCTCGAGGCCGGGTGCCCGACTCAGAGTTTCCCAGCGGAAAGCGAAAGCGCATAGTTACGAGACTGCTGCTGCGTGCCCTAGGGCACTACGAGATCGCCGCGAATCCAGAACAGTCGCTATGCGCACTGAGAATTTGCCGCCCGGTCTTAGAAACGAGCGCCGGAATAAACATGGTGCGTTATAGTGTACTCCCCAGGAACTGAACGGCTTACGCCGAGAACTTGACCACGTTTGCAGGTATCCGAGACGCGAACAATAAGCGCCTTGTCACTGAGTACGCCAAAAGCATGTACGTTGATACGGGAGGAGTGCACTTCTTCGATCGCTTCCTTGTTGCTTACATCTTGTCAGTCCCGTGCATGCTTCGAACGGAGATTATCGAACCAAACATCGAGGCGATACTGACACGCCTTCGCAAGATCATCTGGCAGGAACACCTGCGATTCACGGCGGATTTGCCTCGGCCAACGCCGATGTTGATTTGCCTAAATGACAACGACCGAGACCATCACTGGCAGTACGAACCCGCCCGAGTCCGGGCCTGCATAAGAATGCGCGTCAAAAGACACGAAGACGCGTGGATCATGGCGGAGTGTGGTTCCCCAGGTATGACTACTATCACACCTAATGCTCTGTTGTTCGGACACAAGTCAGCGGCAGTCGCCCGCGGCGTCGCCATCGTCGAACCGGACTATCGAGTCTTGGTTAAGCTATGCAACTTCGCTAACGTTCAAGTCATAGCTCGTAAGTACTCTATCCTCGGTTTTGCAGAACGCTTCCTAGGATCTATGTTGCAGAGAGTCTTGGACGACAACGCCTCAAACGAGGGGACCGAGTCCCCAACTACCGAAACTAGTCATGACCAACTCGAGGACCCCCACTTCAGTGGGGCACCCGAGCACCATCATAAGCAAATTCGAGACATGCTCAAGACTCATTCGTCTCTGTGAGACGGAACTCTGGGAGCCATCGGTGCTACAAAGCATGCCGTTGTTCCTCCCCCAGACGCATCGCCCATACGGGCCCAACCCTACCAGACCGGTCAGTTCAAACGTCAGATCATCGCTGATCAGATAAAAAAAATGCTGAAGCTTAATGTCAGTGCACCTAGCCATAGTGCTTGGGCAAGCCCCGTGGTCATCATACCCAAGAATCATGGAAAAGCCCGATTCTGTGTCAACTGTCATCGACTGAATAACAATATTAAGAAGGGTGGGTATCCATTACCTCGAATGGAGGATTGCCTTGACACTCTCGGAGATGCCGAAGTGTTTACCTGTCTCGACTGCTCCGCACGGTATTGGCAGGTGCCGCTCTTCAAGGACGATCTATACAAGACGGCGTTCACTGCGCATTATGGTATACACCACCGGTCGTCTACGCCATTTTTCTTGACAAACGCACCTGCGACATTCCAGCGAGCACTGGATATCATCCCATGTGGCTCGAAGTGGCGCCTATGCCTCGTGTACTTCGACCATGTCATCATTATTTCTGCAGTCGCGCAGCAACACGTCAAAGACATCGGTAGGGTTCTGCACCGCATACTCGAATCCAGGGCCGTCCTCAACCTCGAAAAGTGCACGTGGCTCTCAGACGATGTTGAGTACAGAGGACATATATTTGTACTGGGGCAGCTTCGCGTTCACAACAAGAGCGTCAATGCTTTGAAGCACGCCAAGTTCGCATCCACCAACACTCAGCTTAAAACCTCCTTGGGTATGTGCAACGTCTATTGAAGACTTTTTAACGTCCTCGCCGGACGGGCGAAGCCGCTGAGCGCCCTGACAAGATCTGAAGTCTCTTCGGGCTTACCGGCACCTACCGACGTCGAGATCGCATCGTTAGAGGAACTTCGCGCGGAACTGTTGTGCCTCCCCGTTTTGGACTTTCCCAAGGCGAGCCGGAAACTCGTTGTATACAAGGACGAGTGCGCCGACCAATTTGGCTGCACCCTCCTACACGAGGAGGCAGATGACTTGCTTCACCCTCTCGGTACTTGAGCCGAGGACTCACTGCTGCCGTGCAGAGCTGCCCCGACACCGTACGCGAATCCCTCGGGGTAGTATGGTCAGCCCTCAGTCTGAGGCACTTCCTCGATGGGCGACGGTTCGTCATTCGGACGAATCACCAAGCTTTAAGCTGTACAAACAGCACCATTGACTCACGCGGACGCCTGATGAGATGGCGCCGCCGACTAGGAGAATGCACATTCGACATGAGTTATAAACCGGGTGCATCGCACCAACTGCTTGACTTACTTTCGCGCGCCACCACCTTGGCGCCGACGGATGATATCCACGACGATATCTCATGTCTTGATTCGGGCGAGACGGCCAACGGCTTGCCGATGGGGAGCTACCCGGGTAGCGACATACCCGAACCTGTGGTATTCGACGACGTTGTCAAAGCCTAAAAAACGGACGACTACTGTGTCAAAATGACCAAACGCGTCAAACGAGGGACGGCAAAGGCCTTCTTCCGCATGGACCAGCACGCACTGTACCGACGAGCGCCATATGGCACACAACTCGTTATCTCAAAGTCGCTGCGAAAACTCATCATGTCCCTCGAGCTCCACACAACCGTGGCAGCCCATCCTGCTATGAACTGAAAGTATGTCACCATGCGTAAGGCATGTTATTGGCCATCAATGGTAACGGACGTCCATAAAACCTTCACTAAATGCACCGCGTGTGCAAAAAACTTCATTTCTTTGGAGCGACCCACCACTCCCCTTACGCTGTTCCCCGCAGGGGAGCCGCTCACGGAAGACCCCATCGACATCTTTGGGCCCATACCGGCCTCCAAGAGAGGCAATCGCTTCATTTTGATTATCACGGATCGCTAGGCCAAGCTTACGAAGTGCGTCGCTCATGGCGGATCACGGCCATATCCGTGGCGTCAGCCATCATCGACGCATGGATAACACCATGCGGACCTCCGGACCGTATCCTGTCCGACAAAGGGCCTCAGCTCATGTTTTACTTTTTCGTCCCCGTGATGAAGATGCTAGGCATCGAAACAGCCCATACAATGTCTTTCCATCCTCAAAGCAACGGGCTCATCGAACTTTCCAACCGTATCATGGCAACCCAGTTGAGGTGATACGTCGCCGACGACCTATCACAATGGGATGAGCTACTCCCGCTGACTACCATAGATTATAAAATCCAACCCCGCCGTTCAATGGGCGTTGCCAACTCCGAACTTGGTATCTCACGACGCATCCCCAACCTTACGGTTCTCAACTCGCCTCCGGGTACACCCCTGACCTACAAGGGTACCCTCAACGTAGTACTACGGGGCCTCCTTCTCCCTTGGGGGCGCGCCCGCTGGGTCATCGGGGGCGCTGGGGGCGCGACGACCAACGGGGTTTGGCGACGCCGGCGTCGGTAGTCGTAGACGGGACGACGGCACGGGAGCGGGGATGACGGGCCCGCCCGCGAACCGGTACGAGCCACCGATGGGATGTACCCAGCCGCCGCTCCGTGCCCTCGCGGGCGCAAATGGGGGCTGGATTGACGCGGCCAGAGGGCGCGGCAGGCGAGGGCCGACCGGGCGCCACGCAAAGTTTGCAACTCGTTGCGCGCGGAACGGTCATTCCCCCTCGTCTGCAATGATCGCTTCGGGGGACTTGATATGCAAGGAGGGAATTATGTGCAGTGGTTCGTGACTCCCTGGGTCAAATCGCAATCGGAGAATTGCGCCCAGGCAACGGTTTGCGCCCTTTTAGGAGAAAGGGAGACCACAGCGGGAGGCACGGATGGTACCGGCAAGTAATCCGTGTCGTCATGTCTTGGCATTTCGATCGGCCCGACTTGCAGGGCCTCGCGTCCCATAACGGGTGTCGCGCGAGCGGCTGACACGGCCGCTACTTCCGTCCTGCTCAAGGACCGTCCGTGACCGTCGTACCACACTCATAGACGGGTTCCCCCTGGCTCGAAAACGCGAATTCATGGTAACCTTACGCCGGCCAAACCCCGCGGTAGTCGAGGCCTTGTGTATGAGGAAGCAACGCTAGAAACTTCACTTCTGCCACAAAGTAGCGACCCGCGATTCGGACTTCAAGATTGGCAACTGCATCTACATGACCAGCTACGATCGAGAATGTAAGCTGCAAAGCAAAGCCATTGGCCCCTCTGTCGTAATTGACGCGGACGCATCCACGATTGTCATCGACATCGACGGAGAGAAAATGCGCGGCAGTAGTGGTCATTTCACACCCGCTCCTCGCCCAACGACGGCGAACCCGGTGCGCCACGCCCTACTACACGGCTTTGAGAAACTTATCCCCGGCCACCGCCGATGAATATGTGATCGACACACTATAGGGCCTATGCCAGACCGATGGTCACGACAGCGCCAAGGTGCTCACGTTCGACTATGGGCATAAGCAGGACACCTGGAAGCACCTGGAGAACGTCCGACGTAAAATCTTTGTGACATTCCTTCGACAGAGTAACAAAAGAGTTCCTGCCTACAATTGGCGAAAGCCAACACGACAGAGTCGGAAACAAGCCGGACTCACATCTGTGACTATCGTCGGCGTGGAATCAGGATGGACGCCAAGGATCCACCACTTGTACGTCACCGCTGACGGAGTTATCCGCGTCATCGTCTCATGGGAGGACTGAAACATCAAGAACTCAGCGTACGAACTGATTCGTGTCTCATGACCTAAGTCCACCCTACCCGCGATGACTTTCAAATTTTCGTCGCACCCCGAAATTGCCTAACGGCAGGTCTCCCGTGCGCTTTGTGAATACGGTCCCTACACATATGTTTTGCCCAAAGCGTGGCAATCGACCTCGATGAAGAGTGCCTTGGACTCGTCTGACCACCCGATTGGGCTTCTCGTACCCTAATTACAACACCTTGACTCTTTCATTCGTCGCCTGGTAGCAACCAGGGATGAAACAACAATAGTCATCACCCTATGCACCAACACCAGTTGTTACGTTACAACCATCCGCAAGTGCTTTGAGTACGAAGTACGTTTGTGACCCAAGAAAGATATACGACTCCAACTCACTGGGCCACGCTGGCGTGCCACTTCCTCCATTGTTATGATGCCTAACATAAGAACTTGAAAGTGGACAACAACATGTCAAACGACAGAAAAAGAAAACAAGAAGAAGCACCCACACAACAAGGGCACGGGCTCCAGATCCCCGCCTTGGCCGAAATAACTGCGCACCTCGCAATACCGTTTAATCCTCCTCCTCGTCAACACGGCGCGAAGCACGACGCGAGCTGTCGCTAGCCTCCGACTCTTCCAAGACGCTACGCGCACGCGTGTTTCGAGGTGGTGGCGCTGCCGCCGACGATCCCCGGCTCGCGTGCGCACGACGACCCAGAAGACTTTGCGCGTTACAGCGCGTCGGCGCAGTCTCCGCCTCGGGCTGAACAGTCTCCAAGTACCGCGCAAACCGCTCGTTTTTCACTCCCCATCCACGGCGCGATCGACAGCCTGTGCAATAATTTAAAAGGCGGACCCCAAGCATTGACCGTCGGCGTGCTCGGCACGGTGAAGAAGGCTGGTGACCTGGTCAAACCAGGCGTTAGCCACCGCCGGTAGCGCTGCGCCACTGGGCTTACGAAGTCACACATCGCGCGCACGCTCCGACCCGAACAGGGAAACCGCCGCCGAAGTAGAATCAGCGTAGGCCATGTGGCATTTCATCCGCAAGGAGGCGACCACGACCGCGAGCGAGCACGCTCCGGAGAACGCAGGCAGTGCCGAGCATCTCGGTCACCTCCAGCGGTGTTAGCCCCTTGTAATTTGTCCAACGACTCTGATGCCAGACCATGACGTGAATATTTGTCACGTGCGCCATTGGGAGCGGCGCGTCCGGGTCCGGTCCCCAGTCCACGTCGACACATGGGTGTCGAAGGCACACTCAATACTTCTCGATCGCATCGACCAGAACGCGAACCTGCCGAGCATGGCGGGAATCCGCGTCGCCACGAACATCGTGCTTACGGAGCACCACTCAAGGAACTTCATCCACCGCCTGGCGCATATTGCCATACATGGCAATGTTGAAACGCAGTGGGGATAGGGGATGGTGCCTCATAAAACGCCGTGGCACCCCAGCCCTTAGAAACAGGTAGAAACACCTGCCCAGCTGAGAAAACGCAATCGCACACCCTTGCGCTGCTCTCGCCAGGGGACATGGCCACATAGGAAGACACACGAAATCGCAAAGAGGGAGAAAGGAGGTGAGAACATGGTTATATGTTTGTGGGGAAGCCGGGCCATGGGCTCCCCGCTGTCCCCTCAAGCTATCTGCGCCAGCGGGCCCAAATGGCCCGGAATCCTACACAGTAGCCTCCCCATGGGAAGATCTGGGGATCCATATCAGTGTATCCCCCTACTGTAAAGCACATAACTCAAGCATTGGATATGCAAATGCGAACAACCTACCATCGATCAGGATATCAACCAGCAAGGACAGCACCAGCTGTCCGAACCTGGGCATGACATGTCATCCGCGTCGCCCGGCGCCCTATCGACCTACTGGCCGGCCAAGGGGCGTGGACCGGGCCGCGTAACGCGACATAGCTCTCATCTCAGCGTGGACCGTCCCGGGCCAGCCCAGGCGGTTCCCCAACCGGCGCCATCTCCGGACCCTTCGGTCTCCCGTGGGTCTCGTGGGGTGGCGTGGGAGCTCGGATTACGCCCGTCTCGGACTCAGGGCCGACCAGTTCCCCGCGCGTGCGTGAAACTTGGGGGGGGGAGGGTCGCTGCGTCTTGGAGGCGCTGGTTGTCCGGGGTAACAGCGAGGAGGAAGGTGCGCGCTCTGGTGAGGGAGAGTCCCCACGTGTGTCCACCCCGCCCCCCACCCTGTCTTGTTCCACTGCGGCGCACCTTTGCCCCGTGGGACCCCTCACCAGGTCCACCATCCCCAGTTCCCAACTTCTCCTTTGGAGGGGGTCCGGCGTCGGCGGGGGCCGCAAGCACAAGGACAACGCGTCCCGGACCAAGGCCAAGGACAAGGTCAAGGCGTCCCGGGGCAGGGCCAAGATGTCGTCGTCGGGGTCCGAGAAAGTAGCGCCGGCTTTGGTCGACCACTCTGGGGAGCACAGTGGTCCCTCGCGCACATACCCGGCTCCAGTCGGTGAGGTCTTCCCTGGAGTCGCCGTTCCCGCGTCGAAGGAGGGCGACGCTCCCCCACCGAGTACCAGCCATAATTGTGCGCTTGAACCGGGTTGTCGTTGGTGTCGTGCCGGCGCCGCCCGAGGTCGTCAGCACGGCGGAGCTCCCAGCAGTTCCTGGCCATGCGCCCCGATCTGGCGATGGGTTGGTCCGGTGAGCAGCGGCGGGGGTTCCTGACGCGTCTTCACACGGCCGTGATTGTGTCGTCAGACCGCGGGGCGGGAAAGGTTGTGCACTCCGCTCTGGGTCTCACTCTTGAGGCTGATCGAGCGCCTTGTGCCTCGAGTAGCGCCTCAGCGACCCGTATTGCCCGTTTCCTCGATTGCTTGATCCGGGATCCCGCTGTGCGCTACGACTTCATCATCTCGGCGCCGGATATCCGCGCGCCGATCGAGGATGAGTACCCTGGGCGGTTTGAATAGACGGTGTCCCGGGTCAAGGCCTTTTACGCCCCGCGGGCGTACGCCAACGTGCTGTAGAAGCCGAGTACGGGTCCGGACTTGCATTGGTTCCCCACACTGCCCCCGTCGTCACATGCCAACCCTTTGCAGCGGGCGCGTCGCCGGGACTTCCTGATCCGCTGGAACCACCAAGAGTTTTGGCGCCTTTCTCCGGTGATACGCCCCCAGTTCTTCGCGCGGTGCCCACTTGGTTCGCCCAGATGGAGACCCCAATTGGGTTTACCACTGAGGGCTCCCTGGTGGCGTACTACGCCCGGTATGAGATCAACCGGTCGTGTCAGGACGCGCACTCGGTCACAATGGCCATCTGTGTGACGGAGTGTTTCGTGATGGATTGCAATCGCTGGGACTATAAGGCGCGTGACTGTCGTTTCTGGCTATTCTCGGACGGCCTGTTCGGCTGGGTTAAGCAGCTCAACCCGGATGAGCTCGCCGGGGTTGACGCCCATGCCTTGGGCGTTTTCCTGGCCGTGCTGTCTCTGCGGACGGCTCTCCCGGTCCAGAACCAGGCCTTCCACGATGCCGTGGGCCGTCTTGACACCTCCCGCCGGGACCGGGAAGGGTGGCTCACGGTGGTGACCCGAAGAGATGCCAACGGGGTCCGTATTGTCATCCAGGATCCCCTTGACGCCGCGGCGTACTCGATCCCAGCGTCTTGCACGGCGGTCCCGGCGAACGCGACTCTGGGTCGCGCCCAAGTACCGCTAGCGTATCCCATTACGGCCCATAAAGTATATCCTGACAACCCTTGGTGAGAACACGCGTGGCTATGGTCGTGCTTACGGGGGCCAGGATGGACGGTTCGGTTTTTGGTCCCGTCTTCCGCCCGTCGTCGTCTGGACTGATGCGCGGTGTCCGAGGTCGGTGCCGGTTGCTTGAGGCAGCGTGAGCGTGCTTTGTGTTGGCCGGGGTAGGTCCCGGCCCCTTAGCGAGGGATGAATCTTGAGACTTAGTACTTGTATAAACGAGGGTTTGCTGTCTCTTGGCTGTCCTATCACGCATCCTCGGCGTCCCGAACCGGCTCCGCCTTATCTGGGTCCTGTGGGAGAAACCCCTTGCGGCGCCAGTACCGGTACACCGCTGCCACCGGCAGGCGACCCGAGTGCTGCCAGGTGTCTTCGTCGAGCCCGTAGCCGAGCCAGCGGACAAGCAACCAGAGGACGCCCTCCTCGTCCCAGGTGTGGTCCACGAACCGCTCGAGCACGAACTCGGACCCACCATTTTGGAGCTCGTCCGGGACTGACACTTGCGGTTGCTTGGGTCGGTTCGCGGGGTCCGCCGGTCCCGACGGCACGATGTGGTCGCCGCTCACCCGGTTCGGCAGTCCGTCTTGGTCTATCAGGCAGGTTCTCCCGTCGGTCTCCAGCACCTTGTACGGTCCGGTCACCTAAGGTCGAGCTTCTGCTTTCGGGCATGGTTTCGCAGGTACACCCGGTCACAACCGGTAACCGACACTCGGCGAGGGCGGACTTGCTTATCATAGTCCCTCTGGTATCGTGCTTGTTTCCTGGCAATCGAGTCTCGTACTTGGGAGAGCAAGGCCTTGAGCGACTCCAGGAAGGCGTCCTTGGCCTTGGCCACCAACTGGGTCTGGTCCGTCGTCATGCCGTCGGGCATCCGTTCCAGGGAGACGTTTCTCAGGCGCCGTGTGGTGACCAAGTCCATGGGGGCCCCACCCGTTCTCCGGCGTGGCCTCGAGTTGTACGCCAGCGCCAACACGGAGACGAGCTCGTCCCAATTGTCCTCAATTTAGTGCATGAACATGTCAACGAGCGTCTTGTTGAAGAGCTGGACCTGGCCATTCGTCTACGGGTTGTACGTGGACGTGTACAGGTTCCGGATGTCCATGACGTTGCGCACACCCTGGAAGAAGAGGGAAGCGAACTCGGGTCCGTTGTCCGTCTGGACTGTGTCCGGAGGCCCGTAAAAGGATGTCCGATCCCTGCAGAGCGCCGACGAGACGTCCGTCGCGGTAATGCCAGCAAGGAGGACAGCTCGCACCAGCATCGAGAACCGGTCGACGATGACCAAGAGGAAGACGCTCCCAGACTTGGTCTCTGGCAGGGGTCCGAGGAGGTCCATATACAAGCTCGCGAAGAGATCCGTCGCAGAGAACTATGTGGCAACAACAAAGGCGCGAGCAAATACCCTGTGGCAATACTGACAATACAGAAGAGAAGGATCCAAAGGGTCGACCTCACGAGAGGACCTGGACGGCGCAAAGACGCACCAAGGCTAGGACTCGAGAGAGACGCCAAGAATTAGATGGAGAGCAAGACGGGGCGGCGCGGGCAGTGGCCGGCGCCGAAATAACAAGACGGAAACAGACGAAGAAGAGAGACGAAATAGTAACCCCGGGCCCGAGTAGGGGAGGCTACTTAGGAAAGGGTAGCCGTCCCATAGCCGGCAATCCGAAGTACGGGGAGGCGGGTGCAAGACCCTTCAGGGGCATCAGTACTGGATTTGGCACCGGCCAATTGCAACACCCCCCGCGGGCCAAGACCTGTCGGTCACCTGCAGGCAAGGACGGATGCCGGGCCGCGTGTGCCGAGCATCCGTCAGGGGTCGCCTGCGCGCGGGCGCCGGGCGGAGTCGCCCGAGCGACGCGTATCACTAGGGGCGCGCGCGCGGGCAGCACGCGACGGCGTGGCGGACACCCCGCCTTTCGGCGGCCGGCGACGACGAGGACGGCGGCAGCGGAGGCGGCACGCGCGAACGCCAACGGCGTGGGCGTGCCGCCATCGCGGGTGGATGGCGGGGGCCGGGGAAGCGGCGGCGATGGCCCACATCGCGTTTCCCTTACGTGACGCGTTAAAGACGGGCTTGAGGCGGTACGCCGAAGGCGTATTGGCGGACCACGACGGGGTCTCGGAGCAGGCCCAGGTGCCGGGGCCCGACCCGCGGAACCAGCCGGCTGTCGACCGCATGCGGGCCGGCGCACGCATGGCGTATTGGCACGGCGGTATCGGCGAGGTGCACTCGCAGAGGTGCGACAGCGAGTTGGCCGTCCGCTTCAGCCGGGAGGTGGCACGCTTCGGGTCGGCGTTGCCGTCGTGTTTCGTCCGAACGGCATTCACGTTCGTGAGGACAAACAGGGACGTCGGGAACCTCCGCGCGTGGGTGCCGTGGGTGGCGCTCTGCAGAAGCCGGCTCATGAGCCTCATACCGGACGCAATGACGCCGCCGGCGAAGTACCTGACGGAGCTTCCGCTTCCGCCTCTACGGACGGCGGCGGACCTCGAGTACAACCAGGCCGCCGAGGCGCAGCACCGGGACGCGTTCGACGCGGCGGCGTCCTACTAAGGGGCGGCGGCGCACAAGAATGCGCGCCGGGCGGGCGCGGGGGCGGCGCCGCGGCTGGTCCCGCCGTATGAGCGGCTGGACAGCAGCTCCTGGCCGAAACCCGATCGGGTTGGGCGGGATCTGACGCTGCGCCTGGCGAAGGGGGATCGCGTGGCGTTCAATCAAGCGCAGAAGGAGGTGGACGTCCGGGTTCGCGAAGGCGATGACGTTCCATACCTCATGACGGCCGGCCACCACGCCAAGGGGTTGAGCGGCGCCGGCTGGCGGCACGTGCCGGAGGCGCTGGACGACTTGGAGCTGCCGCGGGGGTTGCACGTGACGTACCCCACCATGTTGTCGTATTATTACGACCGCATGATGGGGGACGACCGGAGCTGCCTCTGTGACACGTACGTGGTGGAGTGGGTGCAGCTCACCGCCATCGCGCTGCTTGCGGACCTCGCTGGCGGGCGAGTTCACCACATCTCCCTTGCCCTACTCCATCGGTTGGAGCGTCCCAGATTGGATTACATGGCCGCGACGAGGGCGGGCGAGCATGCCCGGCTGCAGCGGCTGTTGCAGGGCCTGGCGGTGCTGCTCCCCGAATGGGGAGACGTGGTGGAGGCCGCGGGCTTGCCGGTCGGGCAGACGCCATTACCGGCGGAGGGGGACGACGCGGCGAACCCATACGGGTTTCGACTCGCGTGAGACGCCGGTGGCGTCGACTTCCCAAGTCGGGCCGAGCGCGTGACGTCGAGGAGCGCGACGGCGCGGACGCCGCCGAAGGCGGCCAGAGGTGCGGGGGCGGGGCACACCCGGGGCGGAGGCAGCGACGACGCCCCCGAGGGCGGGGCGGCGGCACGCTCGTAGTCCCCGTCACGGCAGGCCGCGTCGCCGACGCGGTCGTCACTGGGGCGACGTGGCCGGGCCGGAGGCCGGCTGTCGTCGTCGTGGACGCCGCCAGCGGAGGCGTCAACAACGCGGACGTGGACGCGGACGCCCGGCCGAGGGTCACCAGGGTGGTCCGCATTACCGAGTCGGAAGGCGTCAGCGCGTCGGGCGGCGTCTCCGCGTCGGTCGGCGTCACCTCGTCGGTCGGCGTCACCACGTCGGTCGGAGTCGCCGGTTCAGTCGGCGTCGCCGCGTCGGCCGCCGTCGTCGCGACGGTCGCCGCCGCCACTGCGACGGCCGTCACCAACGCCCCCGCCGCAACGCGGGCGGACGCCACCGCCGTGGCGCGGGACGCCACGTCCTCGTCGGGGCCCGACGCCGAGTCCGGCGACGCCGCCGCCGGCTTCGTCGCAAGGGAGTGGCGCGGCGTCCAAGGGAGAATCCGCGGGAGGCATCCAGGGGTCGTAGTCGCCGCCAACGGCGTGGGCGCGCCGGCGGAAGCCGCCGGCGAACGCGGGGGCGTCAGGGCGGACGGACGGCGGAACGGCGGGGCCGCAATCGGGCGACGCGCGGCGCGGCCGGACGCCGGCCGGCACCGACGGCGCGCCTCGGTCGACGGCGAAGGCAACAGGGTCGCGCAGGAACGGGGGCAGTACGCGAGGGAGACGCCCGCGGCTGTTCGAGGGGAAGGAGGTGGAGCCGCCGTACGCAGCGTACCACAAGTGGTACGGCGTGGTCTTCATCGCGCCGGAGGGAGACGCGCTCCATGCGCGATGGCGAGGTAGGTGTCGTCCGTATCGAGAATCTCGAACAGACGAAGGGCCTTGGGCAGCTGCTTGTGCCCGCCCCGGTGGGGGCGGAGGTAGACGAAGTCTCCGACCGCCAGGTGCTTGTTCTTCGGCCGCACCCGGCTGTCCCAGTTTCGCTTGTAGCGAACTTGGTAGGTGTCGAGGGAGGCGCGCACGGTCGGGATGAGCTTCTTCAAGCCCTGAATAGTGGCGCGCTTCACCATGAGCGGGGAGCCATCGGCGGATGCCGGCGGGGACGAGCCCTCTAGGCCCTCAACCGTGAGATTGGGCATGCGGCGGGGGATCAGGAGGTCGAACGGCGCCATACCAGTGGCCCTATGCGGGCAGGTGTTGTATGCCAGGCTCAGGGCGGGGAGGAGGCGGTCCCACTGTCGCGGGTGCTCCTCACAGAAAGCCTGGATCTGGTTCAGCAGCGTACGGTGTTACCGTTGAACCTGTCCGTTGGTCTGCGGGTGGTAGGGCGTCGTGTACTTGCACCTCGTGCCTAGCATCTTCATGACGGCACGGAAGAACGAGTTGTTCATCTGCCGACCCTGGTCCGGTAGGACGCAGTCGGGGGGCCCGTAGGCCGCGACCCATGAGGTCAGGAACGGCTTCGCGGCCTTGACGGCGGTGATGCGTCGGAGCGCTACCGTTTGGGGTAGCTTCGAGAGGCGGTCGGACATGACGAACACATACCGGTTGCCGTCAATCGTGTTGAGCAGAGGGCCGAGGATGTCGATGCCAACCTCAGTCAGCGGTTCCTTTGGCGGGAACAAGGTCATGAGGGACGTATGAAGTCGCTCCCGCAGCCGGTTCTTCGCGCACGGCGGGCATTGCCGGACGAAGTCGTACAGGTCGACAATCGTCGACTCCCATTAGAGGCAACGCTTCATGGCACCGTACATATGCTGCACGCCAGGGTGACCTTTGGAAGTCGGGTAGTGCTCGAGGCCCATTACGCGGCCGCGTGGGGCCTCGGGGATACACACCTGCATCACTTCCGTCTTCGGTTGGAGACGCACGAGGCGGCCTTACTCTTCCAGGACGAACCATGTCGGTTCTGCCCAGTCGACCACGGCGCGGAGCTGCTTGCAGCGTCCATCCGCACCTTGTGTTCGGAAGAGCTCCTCCGCAGTGACTGGGGGCGGCGGCACAGGCGCCGAGAAGTTGTTGGCGTCCATGCCCCGTGCGGCCTGGGCCATCAGGAAGCACGGGATGTCGTTATCCAGCTCTTTCTGGTCCAGACTCGTCGTGGGGATTCTGGAAAGGGCATCGGGGAGATGGTGGTTCGCCCCCTTCTTGTACTTCAACTCGAAGTCAATCTCCGCTAAGCGGAGGCGCCAACGGAGCAGACGACCAGTGCCTGTCGTCAACCGGTAGATCCAACAGAGGCATTCGTGGTCGGTACGTACCGTGATCCGCGAGCCCTCCACATGGTGGCGGTGGTGGAGCACGGCCCAGACGAGGCCCCTGCACTCCTTCTCGGCGGCCGCATAGTTGCGTTTCTCGGGCTGCAAGGCGCGGCTGTAGAATTCCATGGGTTTCAACTGGCTGTCCGGCTGCTCCTGGAGCACGGCGCGCCTCAATTGGGTGTCGCGCGTATCGACGTCAATGGTGAGGGGCGCGCCGCGGCGGGGGAGCGCCAGGACTGGCGTGTGAAGCAGAGCGTCTCGTAGGCGCGTGAACGCGGCGGCCTGCGTCTCGGTGAAATTCGGGAGCGAGTCGCCGTACGCCTTGGTCGGCAGCTGGTTATAGGGAGCTGCGAATCGATTGTAGTTCGCGACGAAGCGTCGGTACACGTTGCACATGCCGAGTAAGCTACGCAATTGCGTCTTCGTCCGCAGGTGACCAACCTTCGCGAGCGCTTCCAGGTTCTTGTTGTGCACGCGCATCCCCCCGGTGGATATGACGTGCCCGAGGTGTTCGCCGGACGTTTGGAAGAACTGGAACTTCTTGGCCTTCAGATTGACGCCGGCCCGAACCAGTCGGGTCAGGGCTTCGTCGAGCGCCTTCACTAGTACTCCGGGGTGTCGGAGAAAAAAATGACATCATCGAGGTACACAAGGCACGATTTCCAGGTCATCCCGGATAGGATGATGTCCAGGGCACGTTGGAAGGTCGCGGGGGAATTTGTGAGGCCGAAGGCGAACTTGAGGTACTCGTACGTGCCCGTGTGGCAGCTGAAGGCGGTCTTGTCGATGTCGTCTGGAACCATGGGTATCTGCCCATACCCGGCATTGCAGTCGAACGTTGCGAAGACACGGGCGTCTCCGAGAGAGTCGATACAATCCTCCATCCGCGGGATGGGATAGGAGTCCTTTTTGGTCACCGCATTGAGACGACGGTAGTCAACGCAAAAGCGTGCCAACCCGTCTTTCTTGGGGACGAAAAAGACAGGGCGGGCCCATTCACTGGTGCTTGGTCGAACGACATTGGCTTCCAGCATCCGGTTGACATCGTCACGGATCATGTCACGGGCGTGGTGGCCCATTCGGTACGGTTGCTGCCGTATCGGTTGGGTCCCGGGTTGAATCTCCCCACGGTGGACGGTGGCGTCGATGGACCCGTGCGTCCCGTCCAGCATATATGCAATGCATGCCGGCGGATGAGTGCCTGGACATCCGCGAGCAGCCGATCTAGTACGCCGGAGAGATCGACTATGTCGAGCACCGCCTCTGCGGCTGCGGCAGGGGATGCCGCGTCGTCAGTGACGAGCAGGCAATCGACATCGTCGACTGGGCTGACGGTGGCGATAACAGTTCCCTTGCGGAGGCAGACCGGTTCGTCGCTGAGGTTCGCGACTTCAACGCTGAAGCGTTGCCCCGGGACGACGACGGCCAGGCCGCGTGCGGTTTGACAGCGGTGGCGCTTGTTTGGGCGGTAGTACGGCGTGACCAAGACCTGACAAGCGAGGTCGTCAGTAACCAGCATGGCCGTATGTGAACGCGAAGGCAACACCAGTCGCTACGCGAGGCGCACCGTCGCATCCCTTGGGGATCGGCGGCGTCCTCTCTTGCCGCATATCTTGCACGGAAAGATGGGTACCGAAGCGTCGGTGGACCATCTGACGCGTTAACGAAGAGGGTAGAGCGCCTCGACGTGGCGGTTGATGGAACTGGTGCCCAGTAGCACGGGCACGGCGAGGTGCTGGACGACGACAAAGTCCACGTCAATGGCGAAGCCGCCGGAGCGCGGGCGCAAGGTGATCATCCCCCGGGCAGAGATAGGGTTATTATTTGCTTCCACAATATGGGGCGGATGCGGGCGCGGATGCAGCCGCTTCTCTCATCCCTTGGGCAGGGCATCCACCCGGATGATCTAGGGTCCGGCGCCTGTGTCCATTGTCGGTTTCATCAGCCGCATGCGCGCCTCGTCAAATCTTAGGGCTGCGGGGATAGTATACTGCCGGTATGCCCGGGCCAAGACACGGTGTACCCGTATCTTCGGGCCCTGCGGACTGCGGCCGGCACGGGGCGACTGAGCGGCTAGCGGCCCGCCCCGTGCACGTCTCCCAAACCGGAGGAGGCAGGTGGGTCCACCGTCGGGTCCATGTCCGCTTTCGGGTGCCCGGGCGCATCGCCGACGCGCTCGCCTCCGATGAGGGAGCCGGTGTCGTCCGGCACCAGCGGGTCTCCCCAAGGGTCTCCGGCAATGGCAGCCATCGCGTATTGCATCCGACTAGGTCGTAACGCAGGGCGACCAGCGCCAGTGGGGCCCGGCGCGGCCGCAGATGGCGCACGGGGTTCCATAGCACGGTCAGGCGAGGGACACGCACGGGCGTGTGAAGTCGGTGTGGTCAAGTGGGTGCGTTGTTTTACTATGGCAGAGGTCCTGGGCCGTGTCCAGCCACCTAATGTACCCCAGGCGGCCCCAGGACAGGTCGTCGGGCAGCCCGCTCTCGGAGCACACCCACGTGCCTCAGTTCTCAGTGCGCGCGGGCCGCGGCGCACCTCCCAGAACGGGGCATGCACCTCCCCACACAAGTCCCCCCCCCCGAGCTCACCCCAGCAGAGAGT